>Ga0157370_10000995_pt1 | contig 35754 bp, 29 predicted proteins | sample C35metaG_FD_113463 | JGI IMG/M metagenome (GOLD analysis project Ga0157370, IMG submission 113463) | Corn rhizosphere microbial communities from Kellogg Biological Station, Michigan, USA - C3-5 metaG | ecosystem: Host-associated > Plants > Roots > Rhizosphere > Soil | place: USA: Michigan... | reverse complement strand
TCAAATCTCAAAGTCCCTTCCATTTCGTGAGTCCACCGACCTTGAGAGATTCACGCCAAAGAGCAAGGCTCTGCTCTCTGGTGGGAAATCGTTTCTTGCGGAGCGACCCACTCCATTCAGATTGGCATCATGCAAATTGGAATCGATAGCTTCGCAGCCATTACTCCTGAGGTGGCACTCACTCCTGCCGCGCGCCTGGCGAATCTGCTGGAGGAGATCGAGCGTGCGGACCAAGTGGGGCTGGATGTTTTCGGTATCGGTGAGCACCACCGTCCGGAATACCTGGACTCCGCTCCAGTCGTCATTCTGGCGGCCGCTGCGGCCCGGACAAAACAGATTCGTCTGGCCAGTGCCGTGACGGTACTGAGTGCAGATGATCCTGTGCGTGTTTTTCAAAACTTCGCCACACTGGATCTGATCTCGCAGGGCCGGGCGGAGATCGTCGCCGGACGTGGTTCCTTTGTGGAATCCTATCCGCTCTTTGGCCTCCGGCTGGAGGATTATGATTCGCTGTTTATCGAGAAACTGCAGCTCCTGCTGAAAATCCGGGAGAACATCAATGTCCAGTGGTCTGGAAAACATCGTGCTCCTTTGAAAGGGCAGGGAGTCTATCCACGTCCTTATCAGCAGCAGCTTCCAGTGTGGGTGGGCGTGGGAGGCACACCGGAAAGTTTCATCCGAGCAGGGAAATTGGGCCTGCCGCTCATGGTGGCCATCATTGGTGGCCAGCCGCATCGTTTCCGCCCGCTGATAGATCTCTATCGAAAGACGGGCCGTGAGGCAGGATATGCACCAGAGCAGTTGAAGGTAGGCATTCATTCGCTCGGTTACATCGCGGATACCACGGAGCAGGCGGCGGATGAATTTTTCCCCGGCTATGCGCGGGCCTTCACCAAGATCGGCAAGGAAAGGGGCTGGCCACCTACCACCCGTGAACATTTCGACAGCCAGCGTGTCCGGCGGGGCGCTCTGCTCATCGGAGATCCGGAGACGGTGGCTGAGCGGATTCTGGAAGTGAATGAAAGCCTGGGCGGCCTTTCCCGCATTACGTTCCAGATGAGCATCGCAGATCTCCCCCACGATCAAGCTCTTCATGCCATCACGCTGCTGGGTAAAAAAGTGGCGCCGCTCGTTAGATCACAATTGAAGGCTCAAGAATCGTGAGGAGTAAAACCCATGGCGAAAATCCTCCTATCACTCCTTTTTCTATCACTTGCCTCCTGCGCTCACAAGGTCACCCGGCAGGAGACCATCGCCACGGCTTACAGTTACACCCAGGTGCGTTGGATACCGCAGGCGCGGCACATGCGCCACGGTCCTGATTCACGGGGGATCGTCGTGCAAACGCCGGACAGCACCATCGCTTCCCAACGTGGCTGGTGGACGCCGAATGTGACGGCCTTTTCCATGCCCTATCAGTGGGGTGGTTTCGATACGCCTGAAACTTTCGCTGAAAAAATATCCTTCGGCTACAAGGCCGGAGACATCGGTGATGCATCGAAGAGAAAGCTCGGCGATGCCGGGGTAAGCCATGAGTCCTGTGGGATCGATTGCTCCGGCTTTGTTTCACGGTGCTGGGGGCTGTCCCGCCCTTACTCCACGCGCCAGCTTCCGGACATTTGTGTGCCCATCCGTTGGGAGGAGCTAAAGGCCGGGGATATTTTGCTCAATAACAAGCACGTCGTCCTTTTCGCCAGATGGGTCGTGCCCGGAAAAGAACTTACCGCCTACGAAGCCGGACCATTCCCGGTATGGAAAGTGAGTGCCTGCGGCCTCTACAAGGATCGCCTTCTCAGGGATGGCTACAGCCCCTGGCGCTACAAGCACATCGTCGATTCAGGGGAATTCGACTACGCCACCATGCCTGGCATTGAGGACAAAGTCATCTTGCGTGAATAGATCCCGCAGATCAGTCCATCAGCCGGATTTCATCAGCCTGCATGATGGAATGCAGCCCTTGGCTATCACGCAGCAGAAGCTCTCCTTCTGGAGCGATTCCTTCCATGAGGCCGATGCGCGGACCTGAGGCTGTTAGCAGGGAGATCTGATGACCGGTGAGAACACATCGTTCGCGGATGCCTTTCAGCATGTCATCGAAATCCGCGCCGATTTGCAGACGGCGGCGGGCGAAGTGGCGAATGATGGCGGCCAGCATCTGCGGGCGTGAAATTTCTTCTCCGGTTTCGATTCGCAGGGAGGTGGCAATGTCCGCGACTTCCGGAGGGAAGACGGTGGTATTGATATTCACGCCGATGCCGACGACGGCAAAGTCCTTCCCGGCCTCCACGAGGATGCCAGCGAGCTTTTTTCCATTCAGCCAGACATCATTGGGCCACTTGATTCCGGTCAGTGCTACGAAATCTTCCACCGCTTCGGCCACCGCCAGACCAGCAGAGAGGGCGAGTCTTGGCCAGAAAGCCTTGGACTCCTGAGGCCGCACGAGGATGGAAAAAGCGAGGGATTCCCCCGCCGGAGCGAACCATGCAGCACCGCGCCTGCCTCTGCCGGCCAGTTGCTGGTGGGCGAGAATGATCAGGCCGTCCGGTGCGCCTGCTTCCGCCAGCATGCGCACTTCATCATTGGTGGAATGAACCGTATCACGGATCAGCAGGCGGAAAGGATCGGGCAGATCCGCACCGATGGAGGTGAAATCTTCCATGCCCGTTATTTTCCGCTCCAGCCGCCGCCCAGAGCTTTGGCCAGTGCGGCGAAGGTGATACGCTGCTGGGCTTCCACCTGACTGAGTGCCAGACGGACTTGGAGAACGGTGCGATCACTGTCCACGACATCAAGGTAATTGGTTAGCCCTTTGTCAAAACGCTCCTTCGACAAGTTGCGGGTATCGCGGGCACTAGCGAGAGCGGCCTCCAGTGCCGCACATGAGCGGGCCAGTCCTTTCAAATCCAACAGTGCATCCTCCACTTCCCTCAGGGAGACGAGCAGCGTCTGGCGGTAAGAGGCCAGTGATTCGTCATAGCGGCTGCGGGCGGCTTTGTAGTTCGCAGTATTTGCCCCACCATCGAAGATCGGCGCGGCAAGCCCTGCCCCCAGGGAGAGCACGCGGTTTTCCCAATCCAGAAAACGTTTCGCATCCAGGGATTCCAATCCGGCACTGCCTGTGAGGCTGAAGTTCGGATAAAAGGCGGCTTCTGCGATGCCGATGCGGGCATTCGCCGCAACCAGGGATTGCTCTGCGGCACGCACATCCGGGCGGCGGAGCAGCACTTCGGCAGGCAGGCCAGCCCTGATGGATGGCAGCTTGCTGTCGGTGCCGCGGCGGGAGACTCCGAAATCCGCAGGACGCACGCCGCACAGTACGGCGAGGGCATGCTCTGCGGAACCGCGCTGACGTTGGACGGAGGAAAGATCATTGCGGGCCAGCTCCACTTCCGTGCGGGCGCGCGAAGTGGATAGGTCGTCCGCCAAGCCGGCATCCGAGCGGCTTTTTTGAATATCCAGCATGTCCTGGCGGCTCTTGAGCGTATCGTTGAGCACTGCTTCCTGGGCATCCAGCCCACGCAGCAGGAAATACTGGCGGGCTACCTCTGTGGCGACACCGAGACGCTGCGCATCCAGCAGGGCTTCTGATGCAGATGCTTCTGCATTGGCTGCCTCCAGTGCCCGGCGATTGCGGCCCCAGAGATCGAGGTCATAGGAAAGGTTGAAAGTGCTGCGATAGCGCTCTGTTGTCAGATCGATCGGCACGCTGGAGGGAATGCCATTGGTGGCGGTGGACGCTGAGGCACGATTGATGCCCGCCGATCCTGATAGGTCCAAAGTAGGAAAAAGTCGTGCGCGGTCCGTGCCGGTGAGCGCGCGGGAAGTATCCACGCGTGCCTTTGCCGCAGCGAGGTCATTGTTTGCGGCCAATGCCTTGTCTACCAGACGGTTTAATTCGGAATCTCCGAACAGGCGCCACCATGTATTCGGCAGTCTGGCATCTGCGGTGGCTTTTCCCTCCTTCCACTTGCCTCCACCGGAAGCATCCGGGCGCTGGAAATTTGGCCCCAGCTTGCAGGAGGCCAGCAGGAGTGCGGCTGGTAGGAAAAGATGGCGGGGTTTCATGGGAATCAATCGAAAGCAGTGGGAAGGGTGGGATCAGCCGCGTGCTGCCACGCCAGATCCAGATATTGTCTGCCGGAACGGTGCGGACACAACTCCGGGATTTCCTCGCGGGAGAAGAAATCTGCACCGGAAGTTTCGTGGCTGGTGGTGAGCCGGCCACCAGTCTGGCGGCACAGGAAAATGAGGCGATAGACGTGCTCCGGTTGGCGGGGGTGTCCCTGCTTGTCCTTGTCCAGGCAGGCAATCAGTTTCACGACTTCCACCTTGATGCCTGATTCTTCGAAGGCTTCCTTCGCCGCGTTTTCCGCTGGACTGATATTCGCATCCGCCCACCCACCAGGCAGTGTCCAGAGACCATTGGATGCTTCACGCACGAGCAGAATTTTTCCCTCCCCATTGAGCACCGCGGCACGTACATCCGCCTTGGGCGTATTGTAGCCAAATTCCATGGGCCACTCAAATTCCGGCGCAGCCATTTTCATGGGCAGCGCAGCGATTTCATGGATGCGCTCGTAACGTTCCCTGTCGAATTCGTTTTCCGTATAGCGCAGGCCCGCCTCGGCAATGGACTTCAGCTCACGGCTGAGAGCAATCCAATCGAATGATGGGGCGGCGGTCATGGACTTACTTCTGCGGAGCTTCGATGTAAACATCCACTTGCTGGCCCACGTAGAGGGGTGGGTTTTCGGGACGCTTGAGCGAAAAAATCACCTGCAGGACGCGGGTATCCACCCGCTCTGTGCTGGCCCCAGTGAGGGACACCTTGGGGATGACATAGGGTTCCACGCGAACGAACTCCAGTGGGAAGGTGATGGAGGGATCGCCTTTCAAATAGCCATAGGCCGCCTGGCCACCATTCCGGATGCGGGTGGCATTTTGTTCATCCACATCGGCGCGGATTTGAAGGCGGTCCGTTTCCCCGATGATCATGGCCGGATTTTTGGGTGAGGTGGCGGCGAATTCGCCAGCGCGGATATTGACCTGCAGAATATGTCCATCCCGAGGTGCCGTCACAGTCAGGCGGCTGATCAGCAGGCGGATGCGCTCCAGCTCGGTTTCGGTGGACCGGAGTTGGGCCTTTGCGGACTCCACCTGCGCCTTGGCCACCGCGACATCCAGGCGGCGATTTTCCAGATCATCCGCACTGATGGCGCGGGAGTCTGTTACGGATGTTAGCCGAGCCAGCTGGGACTGAAATTTTGCCAGTTGCGCTTCATTGATGCCGATCTGGGCACGGTCGATCTCCAGCTTGGACTGGGTGGAAAGTTCTTCGGCGCGGAGGGTTCTGTCATCCAGCTTGAAGAGAGGCTGGCCGGTCTTCACCGCATCATTTACCTTCACGGAAACTTCTGTCACCAGGCTGGCTTCCGGTACGCCGATGGAGACGTTTTCACTGAGTGCTTCGAGAATACCGGTGGCAGCCACGGCATTCTCGAAAGGCTTTGGGGGAGAGGCCACAGGTGGTTCCCCTGGGGGTGGCATTTCTTTGGCGGCTTGGATTTTTGAAACATTCACGATGGTGAACACTCCCAGCAGCGCGAGGGCCAGCGATCCGTAGCGGAGGATTTTTGAAAAGAGATCCATGGTGGGTTAGATGGCGTGTTCGTGCTCGAAGTGGGGTTTCTCGGAAGGGGACTGCTCCATCACTTCCACAATTTCGCCGTCGTCCATGCGCGCGATGCGGTCAGCATAGGAGAAGATGCGGTTGTCATGGGTGACGATGATCACGGCACGCTCCGGAGAGCGGGCGACATTGCGGAAAAGCTCCAGCACGATCTCGCCGTTCTGCGCGTCCAGCGCCGCAGTCGGTTCATCGCAGATGACCAGTGGCGGCTCATGCACCAGTGCGCGGGCGATGGCGACGCGCTGCTGCTGACCACCTGATAGTTTGTTGGGCCGTTCTTTCCATCGATCGCCCAGTCCCACCATTTCCAGCACGGCGCGGGCACGCTTGATGGCCTCGGAATTTCCAACGCCCTGGATGAGCAGGGGAACGCCGACGTTCTCCGCCAGCGTGAGCGTGGGAATGAGATTGAACTGTTGGAAAATGAAGCCGATGTGATCTCCCCGGAATTTCGTGAGCGCACCACCGGACATCTGATGCAGCGGTTTGCCGAAAACATTCACCTCGCCCGCATCCACTTGCATGGTCCCGGCGATGGCACTGAGCAGTGTGGTTTTTCCGCAACCGGACGGACCCACCAGCATGAGGATTTCCCCGGTGCGTGCCTGCAGGTTTACTTTTTTCAGGACGTGGATCTGGTTTTCGCCGCTGCCGAAACTTTTTTCGACGTTGGTCACATCCACCACGGTGCTGTGGGATTGGGATTGTCTGCTCATGCGCGGAAGACCATGGCGGGTTCGTAGAGGCTCAGGCGGATGATGCCTAGTAGAGCGGCGATCATGCAGATAAGCTGGATCACTCCAAAGGCGACCACTGGGATGATCCATGGCATGTAGAAGGGGGGCTGGGCATTTTTAATCGCACCCATCGCAAACCCGGAGGTGGCCAGCAGACCCAGACCGAAGCCAATGATGCCCACCGTGGTGGCCTGGATGATCAGCATCAGGCTGAGGCGGAAGTTCGACATCCCCATGGCCTTCAGCGCTCCCAGATGTTTCAGGTTATCCAACACAAAGGCGTAGAAGGTCTGGCAGGCAATGGCGATGCCGACGATGAAGCCGATGACTACCGTGGTGCCGAAGGAAATGGGGATGCCGGTATTCCTTACATACCACCAGACGGTGGAGGTATTGAAATCGCCGTAGAACGGTTTGTCGTAATTTCCTGCTTTCTTTTTGTCCCGCGGGTTTTTGCCGACATGATCGTTCACATAGGCGCGCAGCCCGGTTTTTCGTTCGATTTCGGCAGCCGCAGCATTCGCATCAATTCCCTCCACAGGAGCACAGATCACGGCAGAGAGCATTTTTCGGGAAGGCGGTGTGTATTGTAGCGCACGCTCGTAAGTCGTCCAGATGTAAGGGCCCCCGGTGAAGGAGCGCATCGCCTCACAGATGCCGACGACCCGAGCCTCGACGTCGTTGATCTCGAAAATGTCGCCGATTTTGATCGGATGGTCTGGATCGTGCGCCAGACGGGTGGTGGCCAGTTCGTCGATGATGACGGTGTTGGGAATGCGGAGGTCCTCGAGCTTTCCTTGCTTCATCCGGGCGGGCGCTCCTGCGAGTGAACTGGAATCGATGCCTAGAAGCTGCACCGTTTTAAAACTGCCATCCGTCACCCGCACACGCTGGATGCCGGAGTAAAGGGGAAATGCCCAGCGCACGGCGGAGACGGAGCGCACCAGCGAAACATCGGTATCCCGCAGCGGGTTGGTTTCATTGATCTGCTCCACGCGCTCCTCCACCACAAAGATCGGCGCAGGGACGTTTTTGAGGGTGGAGGTGGTCCAGCGCATCAACCCGCAGAAAACGGAGGCCTGCTGAACGATCAGAAAAGTGGCGAAGAACAATCCGGCCACCAGCATCAGATACTTGGCTGTGTCTCCGAAGAGCATTTTGAGCGCGAGGCCGAACATGCGGGTAGGTGTCTGGGACGCAGACTAGCAGGATGGAGACGCTGTTCAACCCGGGATTGGCGGGAATGAAGAATAATTATACGTCCGTTTGATCCTTGCTGCCACTCGTGAAGCCTACGAATGGAGATCCACTATTCTCCTCCCGGCTCATGCAGGGATTCATGCTCCCGTAGACCAGGAGTCTCGGGAACGGCTCCCCGGCGGTTGGAATTCACCCAATTGCTCCAGAAAGGCAGGAATTGGAAACAATGGCTTCAAGGCGGGGCCATTGAATCATTTTTAAAGCGCATCGGGGGAAAATCCATGGTTCGTTCGACGAGCCAGGACTCGCGCGGTGATTTTTTTAATCGTTTGAGTCAATCTGGTAGCTCACCGAGGCTGATGAGGCAGGTGCGTGAAACAGATCGTAGTAATCCGTATAAACTGCGGATTCCAACTCCACGTAATAATATTTGCCTTCGTTACTATCATTGACAAAGCTGCCTTCAAAACGCACCGCAGCATCTTGCTGAAGAACCATGTTTTGCATAGTATCCGAGTAAAGATCGTAGTCGGTCACGATAAGGGTGGAATGGGCTGGGACATAGACGGCTTCCTGATCCCACTGCGACCACCCGCTGACGCTCATGTCATAAGCCGTGCTCAGATATACGGTGTCGTAAATAGTGTCGGCGGCCGCAAAGGAGCAACTGGCGAGAGAAAAGATGGCGATGAATGATTTTGTTAATACGGTCATTTTTTTATTTGATTGGAATGTAACTAACCAAACAGCAGTGGTATGGTTAGGTTCGTTCAGAGAATGAGTGGTGCCTTCTGGGTGCACAAATAAATGTGATAGATGATGCCAATCTGTTACTTGGATGAAGTTATGGTTCCATCCGTAAAATGGCATTCGCCCTCTAGGCTTAAAACGGGGAGGGGGGCGGGAAGGGGATACGTCTCCTGTGAGGATGGGGTGTAGATACGAGGGCTGCTGGGATTTCCATTTCGGCTTTTTCCCGAGGCTTGCAATCCCTCTGGCGGGCAATGGTTGGGCACCCTCACCTTGGATTTTAGCAGCGTTTGCAGTCTTCTGGCCGTCATTCCCCCACGGGCTGCAGCATGTCTGCCCATTCACCAGAAACGACGGCGGCAGCATCGAAATATCACGGTCATCTAATTTGGTGCTTTCTGCTTCCCCCAAGCTCTGCAATGAAGCCGTCAGCCATGGCATTTACGATCGGTATCGACTACGGAACCAACTCCGTTCGCGCCCTTGTTGTCCGCACCTCGGATGGGGCGGAGCTCGGGACCTGTATTTTCAATTATCCATCAGGCAAGGAGGGTATTCTCCTTGATTCCAATGATCATAATCAAGCCCGCCAGAATCCTGCCGACTATATTCTGGGCGTGGAGACAGCCGTTAAGGGCGCGCTCGCCGAGGCGGCCACCACCCCTGGCTTCTCCGCGAGCGATGTGGTAGGCATTGGCGTGGATGGCACGGGCTCCAGCCCCATTCCGGTGGATTCGAAAAACGTTCCATTGGCCCTCGATCCACAATTTTCCGCAAATCCGAACGCCCATTGCTGGCTGTGGAAGGATCACACCTCGATTAAAGAGGCGGCGGCCATCACTTCCATCGCTGGCAAAATTCGCCCGCAATACCTTGCAAAAATCGGAGGTATCTATTCCTCCGAGTGGTTTTGGGCAAAGGTCTGGCATTGCCTCAAGGTGGACCGTGCGGTGTTCGATGCCGCCTACTCATGGGTGGAGCTTTCCGATTTCGTCCCATCCATTCTTGCCGGTGTGACAGATCCTCGCGAAATCAAGCGCGGCGTTTGTATGGCCGGTCACAAGGCTCTGTATGCGGAAGACTGGAATGGCCTCCCAGATGAGGAGTTCCTTTCCGCTCTGGACCCTGCACTGGCCCCACTGCGCGGCCGCCTTTTCAAGAAGGCCTATGATGCCTCGGAAACAGCCGGAAAACTTTGTGCTGAATGGGCTGAAAAACTTGGCCTGCCGGAAGGCATCGCCATCGCCATCGGTGAGATGGATGTCCATTACGGCTCCATCGGCTGCGGTGTGGATGAAGGCACGCTGGTGAAAGTCATCGGCACCTCCACCTGCGATTGCGCGGTGGTTTCCGCAGACAAGGAAGTGGCAGACATTCCCGGCATTTGCGGCATCGTGAAGGGCGCGATCCTTCCGGGGTACTTCGGTGTGGAAGCGGGCCAATCGGCCTGTGGCGATATTTTCAAGTGGTTCGTGGAAGGTGTGCTCAGCGCAGATCCATCCCATCATGGCGAACTGACCCAACTCGCGAATGCGCTCAAACCGGGTCAATCCGGTCTACTCGCGCTCGACTGGAACAATGGCAACCGTACCATCCTCGTGGATCAGCGCCTCACCGGCCTCATGCTGGGCCAGACGCTCTATACCACGCAGGCGGAAATTTATCGCGCCCTGATCGAGGCCACTGCCTTCGGTGCCCGCGCCATCGTGGAGCGCATCAGTGAATACGGCGTGCCGGTTCATCGCATTGTTTGCTCCGGTGGCATCGCGGAAAAGAATGCCATGCTTATGCAGATTTATGCGGATGTGACCGGCTGTGAAATGCGCGTCGCACGTTCTTCCCAGGCGTGTGCCCTCGGTTCCGCCATCGGCGCTGCCGTGGTGGCCGGTGCCCATCCGGATTTCAAGACTGCCCAGGAAGCCATGACTGCCCTCAAGGAGGTGACCTATCGTCCGATTCCTGAAAACCAGGCGGTCTACAATGAGTTATATGCTCTGTATCGCGAGCTTCACGACTCCTTCGGCGGTGTCACGAAAAGCGCCGATCTGGGTCATGTCATGAAAGACCTTCTCTCCTTGAAAGCCAAGCAATCCCGTTAATTTCACACTCAACCCATCATGTCCAAAATCAATAACTTCGATCATCTCGAAATCTGGTTCGTCACCGGCTCCCAGCACCTCTATGGACCGGAAGCACTCAAGCAGGTAGACGTGCACTCCCAGATCGTGGTGGATGCTCTGAATGCATCCGGCACGCTTCCCCACAAGGTCGTCTTCAAGCCAGTGCTGAAGTCCTCCGAGGAAATCACCCAGTTCGCCATCGATGCGAACTCGAACAAGAATTGTATCGGCATCATTGCCTGGATGCACACCTTCTCCCCATCCAAGATGTGGATCGAAGGCCTGCAGATCCTCCGCAAGCCACTGGCAGATCTTCACACTCAGTTCAACCGGGACATTCCATGGGAGACCATCAACATGGATTTCATGAACCTGAACCAGACGGCCCACGGTGGTCGTGAGTTCGGTCACATCGGAGCCCGCCTCCGCCTGCCGCGCAAGGCGGTGGTAGGCCATTGGCAGGACCCGGAGGTGCATGCGCGCCTCGCTGCCTGGGCACGCGCCGCACGCGGCTGGTTCGCCTCCCGCACGCTCAAGGTTGCCCGTATCGGGGACAACATGCGCTATGTGGCTGTAACGGAAGGTGACAAGGTTTCCGCACAGATCCGTTTCGGCTGGGAAGTGAACACCTACGGCATCGGTGATCTCGTGGCGAAGATCAATGCTGTGAGCGATACGGATGTGGATGCACTAGTCGCTCTTTACGAAGAGAAATATCGCGTGGCTCCGGAACTGGTGAAGGGCGCAGCCCGTCATCAATCCCTGCGTGACTCCGCTGCCATCGAGATCGGCCTCCGCGCCCTGCTCGAAGAAGGTGGCTTCACCGCATTCACCACCACGTTTGAGGACCTCCACGGCATGAAGCAACTGCCAGGTCTGGCTGTGCAACGCCTGATGGAAGACGGCTACGGCTTCGCCGGTGAAGGGGATTGGAAAACGGCAGCTCTTACCCGTGTGATGAAGGTGATGGCAGAAGGCCTGGAGGGCGGAACTTCCTTCATGGAAGACTACACCTATCACCTCGATCCTGCGAACCCTCTCGTCCTCGGTTCCCATATGCTGGAAATCTGCCCTTCCATCGCAGCGGAAGTACCTAAGATCGAGATCCATGCTCTCGGCATAGGTGGCAAGGAAGATCCCTGCCGCATGGTCTTCGATTGCCCTGCAGGTGCAGCAGTGAACGGCTCCATCATCGATCTTGGCAACCGCCATCGTTTCCTCGTGAATGAAGTCGAGTGCGTGGCTCCTGAAAACGAACTGCCGAATCTCCCGGTGGCCCGCGTTCTCTGGGAACCCTATCCAGATCTCAAGACCGCTACCGCAGCCTGGATTTACGCCGGCGGCGCGCACCACACCGTGCTCTCCTACGCGCTCACCAGTGAGCACCTCGAGGATTTCGCTGAAATTGCAAAAATCGAGCTTAGCGTGATCGACGAAGACACCCGCCTCCGTTCGTATAAAAACGAGCTGCGCCAGCAGGATCTCTACTACCACCTTGCGCAAGGTATCCAAGGCTGAAGAATGTCAGTCAGAGGCCGGAGCAGGGGAGCAGCGAAAACCCGCTCTCCCATCCGGCCCCAGCATCCGAATCCTGAACCCTCAAGAACTGCCATGTCAGACTATCAAGCGCTGAGAGAGGAATGTCTCGCCGCCAATCTGGAACTGCCGAAAACCGGCCTCGTCGATCTCACCTTTGGAAACGTTTCCGTGGCCGACCAGGACCGCCGTGTGTTCGCCATCAAGCCGAGCGGTGTGGATTACACCGAACTGAAGGCGGAGCACATGGTCATCGTGGATTTCGATGGGAATATCGTGGAGGGAGATCTCCGCCCGTCGTCCGATACACCTACCCACCGCTGCCTGTTCCTGAATTTTCGCGGCATCCGCTCCGTGGTTCACACCCACTCCCGCTCTGCCGTGGCATTTGCTCAAGCCGCGCGTGAGATTCCCAGCTTCGGCACCACCCATTGTGATTACTTCTACGGCCCCGTCCCCCTCACGCGCGGCATGACGCCGGAAGAAGTAAATGGCGAGTATGAGTGGGAAACCGGAAACGTCATCGTCGAGCGCTTCCAAGGGATCGATCCACTCAGCGTCCCCGCCGTTCTCGTTCGGAATCACGGCCCATTCGTCTGGGGGCCATCTGGAGCCAAGGCCGTGGAAACGGCCATCGCCCTTGAGGCCGTGGCAGACATGGCGATCAAGACCCTGGCTCTCGCTCCGGCAGCACCTGAAGCCCCTGCGCATCTGCGGGACAAGCATTTCTTCCGCAAACATGGTCCTGGCGCCTACTACGGCCAGAAAAAGTAATACATCAAAGGTCGCATTTGGAATTGGCTTCCTGCGAAGGGCTTGAATTTCAACAAAGATTTTCTTGCCAATCCCAGACCCAAGCCATACCAAGTGCGCCCACCCAACCGGAAAAGCTCGGATGGCGGAATTGGTAGACGCGCTAGACTAAGGATCTAGTAGGGAAACCTGTGGAGGTTCGAGTCCTCTTTCGAGCACCATCCGTTGAGGATGAACAGATTAGGGAGCCAGCAATGGCTCCCTTTTTCGTATCTCAAATAGGGTTTCAAAAAAGCTTCCGGCAGTTTTCCGGCAGTTTTGAACTTCAGTGTCATAACAATACGCTTCCGCTGGCATCGGATTGCTTCCTTAATCATTTCTTCAGAAGAATAGGTGCTCTTTCCGAGGTGGAATTAGGTATGTCATTGGAGTAACGCGTTCAGATCGGACCTACGGAACCGATACACTCCACCTGGAGTGCGCTTGGGTTTCAGTTTTCCACTTTTCACCCAACGATGAAGGGTAGCGATTGAGATCCCGAGGTGGCGGCAGGCATCGTAGGAGTTGATCCAAGGCTCTTTTTGATTTCTGGCCGAAGCATTCTCGGGATGATTCGGCGACTCATATCAATGTCCCCTATAAATTTGATCCAAAATGGAGGGCCTGCAATACTTTGAGAAGTCCTCCCTGTGCTTGCTGCCTGTTCTTGAGCGGGGTCTCTATTTGAACGCTGAGCGTCGAAGAGTTCGTCTTGGGGTGTTCCGTAGCCGTCAAAATACCATCTCCAAGATGGAGCCTTACGAACTATGTTTTCAACACATTTGAGTGTAATTTTCCCATTCAATTTAATCCCTATTCTTCCAATTCCAAACGTGTGAATTGTGTCGCCTACAGCTGGGAGATTCCTGACCACTTTGGTCTTTCCGTTCTCCTCTCGTCGGGGCGATAGTCGGCAAGCCCAACCTCCCAGCCCTCGTTGACAATCTTTGAATAAAGCTCCGCAGCTTTTCTGGCCGCGTCACGATGATTCGGGGTATTGAGACAAACTTGAACCCGGCGTCCCTTGAAGGAAAATCGGCATGAGTAGTCCGCAGCTCCGTGATTTTTAAAGAGCCGTCCCGGATTAAGCCAGTAACGCGCATGGCTCTTGGAATAAGACCGCTTCGAAATTTCCGCTGCCAGTTTACTGGCAATCGTCGCGTCCACGGATGAATGTGGGTGACTACGTTTGATGGTCATTTCATCCACACTATATATTAAATATAAGTGAGTTACGATATATTAAGTGCATTCAACCGCACTCATTTGTAATCATTGAAAGATCGTTTTTACCGGATTTTATCATCTTTGTAGCGAACAAATCATTGGACCTCGGGTGCACCGTCTTAGAACTGCATAGGAACCCTTGTTGGCCCGTCCCGGTTGGCATGACAGGCCCCCTCTCTAGTAGAATATTCGAAAATAGAGCATGGCATATCTATCGATATTCGTAAAAATAAAAAGCCTGCCGCTTGTTTAAGTGGCAGGCTTTAGGGTTGGGTTTAGCGTTGTCTGAGATGTTAGCTTGGAAGTGAGTAATTGATGTTGAACTTCGCTTTTCCAGAGACTCCTTTTTTCACCTTGTAACTGCGTTTGACCGTGGTGGTGGTGTAGGAATCCAGGTAGGAAACGCCAGTGCTGCGGGACATCGCCACGTTGGTGATTTTTCCGTCACTGTAGGTGATCGTGACTTCACCTCTACCGGTATAGCGGCGGGCGAGCGAAATGCGATCGTACTGGAGCGGAGGAGCGGCGATGAAATCACCACGACTGCCTCCACGACCACCATCGCTCCCGTTAGATACGCCGCGAGGTGGTGCATCTGCGGTGGGAACTGAAGCTGGGCCGGTCTTTGGCTTCGGCGCAGACAGAGGTTTTGGCTTCGCTTCGGCTTTTGGCTTGGATTGCGGCTTTTCCTTGATCGGTGGTGGTGTGGGCTTAGGTGGCTCTGGCAGTGCTTGCTCGACGGGCTCTGGACCCGGCACGGGTGCTGGTTCCGGAAGTGTCGGTGGAACTTCCGGCTCTGGCTCTGGTTCGGGTTCCGGCGGTGCGACAGGCTCTTCTGGAATCGCTGGTGCCACGGCCTCGGCAGGAGCGTCTGGCAAGCCGAGAGGTGGGGGTTCGTTCTCTACACCTTCGACATCACTGAACTCGATGGTCATCTGTTTCACCTCTTCCTCTTGCGGAGGAAGCAGGCGAGCAATGACGAATGGAGTGAAGCCGAAGAAGGCGAGCGAAAGCGGCAAGTAGATCCAGATCGAAAAGTCCGATGGAACTCCATAGCGATGAGAAATACTCCGACGTTTCGGATCTTTCGCAGGGGATTTCACCGATTTTTGCTTCCGGGTTTCTTTGCCCGACGGGGCTTTTTTAGAAACGGACGGAATTTGCTCTAGAGTTTGGCTCATGGCTTATCATGGGTGTTAGGTGATTACTTTTGCGTATTGCTCGCTGTCGCACTCCCGTCGGCGGCCTTGATTTCGAAGATGACTTTCTTGACTCCGACGGCTCGGAGCTTGTCCAGAGTGGCGATGACTTCGCCGTGCAAGGCGTCTTTGTCTCCACGCACGTAGATTTTCGCTTCTTCGTCTTTCTTGATCAGCTCTTTGGCTTTTTCGACAAGCACGTCGGAGTCAACGCGTTCTTTGTCCCAGAACAAGGAGCCGATGGAATCGACAGTCACGGTGACGAAATCGGATTTCTTCTCAGCGCTGCCTGTTGATGCGACGGGTAGGTTGATTTTCACACCCTTCATATCGATCATTTTCAGACTCACTAACATAAAGCAAGCGAGCAGAAAGAACATGATATCGATGAGCGGAATGATTTCGATGCGGGCCTTGCGGCGGGCAGCGGGGCGGGCGAGATTCATACGAGGACGGTATTGGAAGAAGCGGAGGATTTCTTAACGAGCAACTCGACGTCAGTAGCGACGTTTTCGAGCTCGGTGCGGAAGGTTTCCACGCGACGGCTGAAAAAGTTCAGCGGCAGAAGGGTCACGATGGCGATGCCGAGGCCAGCAGCAGTGGCGATAAGCGCTTCGGCAATACCGCCGCTGACTTTCGTGGCTGCCAGATCTTCGTTTCCGACGAAGCTGAACGAGTGCATGATACCGGTCACGGTGCCCAGCAATCCAAGCAACGGCGCGAGGGTGACGATGGTATCCATGGCAGAGAGGAAACGCTCCGAACGTTCCAGTTCTGAGGTGGCCGCTCGCCGCAGCGCGCTTTCCAGCGAGGTGTGGTAGTGATGAAGACCGTGCCAGATGACGCGGAGGAACGGATCCTTCGAGGTGCGCGCGATCTTGGTGGCGTCCTCGAGTTTTCCTGCTTCGATTTTGGACAGGACATCATCGACCAAATGCGGGCGACGGCGTGATTTTTCGACCACTAACCAAATAGTGCGTTCGGTGACGACGGTCACTGCTGCGACGGCGGTGACGAGAATGGGCCACATGATTGGGCCACCGTGAAGAAAAGTTTCGACGACGATATTGTTTTGAAAAGACATGATGTGTTTGGATTAAATTTTAATGGAATGGTGGTTGGTTTTCGCTAATGCGATTGGAAATCAGAGAACTGCCGAAACGGTGCTGACATCGCGTTTCTCCGATGAGACCGGAACCGTAGAAGAGGATCAGAACAATCCTGCGGGAGTGGATGATGAAAAACATGGATTCAGGGTTCTGCGTCCTCGAATGAGGCGAAGTTCTTGCGGAAAAGCGTGGCGTAGTAGCCATCGATTCCTAAAAGGTGGTGATGAGAGCCTTGCTCAAGGATCTCTCCCTTGCGCAGCACGATAATGTGATCAGCGTCTCTAACGGTCGCGAGGCGGTGGGCTATGATGATGCTGGTGCGGCCCTGCAGAAGGATTTGAAGTGCCTCCTGAATCTCAGCTTCGACGAAGCTGTCGATGCTCGCAGTTGCTTCATCAAGGATAAGGATCTGCGGATCGGCCAAGAGCGCGCGGGCGAAGCTGATGAGCTGCCGTTGACCGATCGATAGACTTTGACCGCGTTGACCAATGTCGGTGTCGTAGCCGTTTTCGAGCTCTTGGATAAAACCGTGAGCCTTCACGGCTTGTGCGACGCGGATGATGTCTTCGCGAGTCGCCCATGAGCTAGCATAGCGAATGTTTTCAAGGACTGTGCCGGTGAAGAGGAATGGCTCTTGCAGGACGACGGTGATGTTGCGCGACAAGGTTTGGCTGGTGAGATCTCTCACATCGTGGCCACCGACGAGCACTTCGCCTTCTGTCACGTCGTAAAAGCGCTGGATAAGGGAGGCGATGCTGGTTTTGCCGGAACCGGTGGCGCCAACGAGCGCGACGACTTGCTTTGGCTCTACTTTGAACGAGAGGTTCTTGAGAACCGTTTGGCCGGGTTTGTAGCCGAAGGAAACGTTCTTGAACTCGATGGAAGGCGTAAGTTTTTCCTTATCGATCGCGTCGACTTTATCAGTGATGGAAACCGGAACATCCAGCACTTCAAAGATACGATGAGCCGCAGCGGTGGCGCGCTGGAGCATCGTGTATTGCATCGAAACGGTGCGGATCGGATCGAACAAACGTTGAATGTAAAACATGAATGCGACCATCACGCCGGTATCGACATAGCCGGTCAGTCCGAGGCGGCTGCCAACGACGATGCCGAGCGCCATCGCGATGCCGGTGCCGATATCGACGACAGGAATCATGATCTGAGAGATCTTCGACGCGGCAATCTGAGCATTGAAATTGTCCGTTACTTTGACGAAGAAGCCTTTGAGGTTTTCCGCTTCTCTGAGTGAGCCGACGACCACCCGAACACCGTTGATGTTTTCTGCGAGCGCACCGTTCACCGTGGAAGAAGTGTCGCGAGCACGGCTGAATGTTTTCCGTGCGTAGGGAAGCCACAGAGCGCGGGCGAGGACGAGCACTGGCAAGAGCGAGAGCGTGAGCAACGCCAAGCGCCATTCGACGAAGATGAGAACGGTGGCAATTCCAACGAGCAGGATCAAGTCTCCGATGGCAGCGATCGATGTTTCAAAAAACTCCTGCAGCGCGTTCACATCACCTTGCAAGCGAGACATGATGCGGCCGACGTGGGTGCGATCCATGAGCGAAAGCGAGATGCGCTGAAGGTGCTCGAACATCGCGCGGCGGAGATCGAAGATCACGCGTTGGGCGAGGAGTGCCGTACCAACTTCCTGGAGCCAACTGACGGCGGCGTTAAACGTGACGACTCCGAGGAAAATCGCGAGAATACTTTTCAATCCGAGGCTGCCCGGCTTGCCGATCATGCTATCGACCGAGAGGCGAATCAAATGCGGCAGCGTGAGCTGAGCGAGCACGTAGAAGGAAACTGCGAGCAGCGCGCCTACGAGCAGAAGGCTGTAGGGCTTCACATATCCTGCGAGGCGACGGAACACCCCGCTGTCGATTTTACCGAAAATTTCTTCGCCGGTTGGCTCGACGAGTTCGCCGATCTCCGGTGTATTGCCAGCGGCTGCGGCCGTAGGAGTTAGCTTAATTTGACTCATGCTGCTTGACCCGTTGTGGTGGTTTCCTCGGTGAGCGATTTTCCTTCGCTTTGTGCGCGGTAGAGCTGGGCGTAGTAGCCCGCGATCTCGACAAGGTATTCGTGATTTCCGCGCTCAGCGATTTCACCATCGACTAGGACGATGATTTCATCGGCATGCATCAGAGAGCTGATACGGTGGGAAATGATGAGAGTTGCTTTGTTCTGAGTGGCTTGGCGCAAGGCGTGGCGGACTTGCTGTTCTGTAGAGGCATCGACGGCGGAAGTGGCATCGTCGAAAATGAGAACCGAGGCATCCGGGACGAGGCTGCGGGCGATGGAGAGACGTTGACGTTGGCCACCTGATAGACCCATACCGCGTTCGCCGACGGTGGTGTCATAGGCGAGTGGCAGGTCGGCGATGTGGCCGTGCATTTGAGCGATGTCGCAGGCGAGGATGACTTCATTAGCTTCCGCTTCGGGACAGGCGTAGGCGACGTTGTTTCGCACGCTGTCATCGAAGAGGAAAACGTCCTGCTGAATGAGGCCGACGGTGGAACGCAGCGACTCGAGTTTCAAGTTGCGGATGTCCTGGGAATCGATGGTGATTTTTCCATCCGTCACATCGTAAAAGCGTGGAATGAGGTGAGCGAGCGTGGATTTTCCGGAGCCGGATGGGCCGACGATTCCGAGAGTTTTTCCGGGCTCGACGGTGAAGGAGATGCCTTTGAGGACTGGCTCGGTTTTCGTTGGATAAGAAAAACTCACGTTCTCGAAGCGGATGATGCCGTCCACTTTCACGAGATCTTTTGCATCTTCGGAATCGTGGATCGTTGGCTTGAGATCGAGCACTTCGAAAAGGCGTGTGCCGGAGGAAACGGCGCGGGCGAGGGAGTTCATGATCATGCCGATTTGCCGAACGGGAAGTTGCAGCAAGGTCATGAAGGTGAGGAACTCAGTGAGTTGACCGATGGTGAGATGACCGCTCGAAACGCGGTGGCCGCCGATCCACAGCACGAGCAACATGATGAGGTAATAGCCGGCGTTGATCATCGTCATGTTCGTCGAACGCACGTAAATGCGCTCGTTCGAGAGCAGGAGCGCTTCATTGCCCGCGGAGTCGAATTTCTTGAGTTCGAATGCCTTTGATCCGAACGATCTCACGACACGAATGCCTTGAAGATTTTCCTCCATGATCCGCGTCAGCACCGACATCCGCTCTTGCAGACGGGTCCAGGCACGGCGGAGTTTTAAGCCCATGCGGCCTGCTAACAAACCGATGATTGGCACGAAGCTCAGCGTGACGGCTGCCATCACCGGATCTCTGGAAAACATCAGCGACGAGCCGAGTGCCACCAGTAGTGCGAGTGAGACGAAACGTTGCAGACCGTTTTCAATGAAACCGCGCACACCTTCGAGATCGAGCATGCCGCGAGTGATCAAATCGCCGGAGTGGACGGTGTCGTGATAAGTGAAACCGAGGCGCTGGAGTTTCTCGAAAAATGCCAATCTCAAATCACTGCCGATCGATTGACCGATATGCTCGCTGTTATAGCCGGAGACCATTTGCAGGAGCCCTCTCACGCCCGTTGCGACAATGATGAGCAATGAGGTGATGAGCAACGCATGGAGCGATGCGTTCTCCACCGAGTGAGTGGGCTTTTCAAACAGCACGTGAATTTGATCAACTGCGCTTCCGAGCAATCGCGGCACGGCGAGGTTGAAAACCGTCGCACCGAGGCTAGCCACGGTAGCGAAGATCAATCTGCGCTTATACGGCTTCACCAGCGCGATGACGCGACCGATGATCCGTGGAGTTGAGCGGAGATCGAGCAGGCTTTGAGAGGGATGTTGGCGTTTACTCATGGAGTGAAATAATCGAATGCGAGGGTGTGGATCAGGCAGCGTGAACAGCGGGAGCGAGCTTTTGCTTTTCGCGTGGCTCGAAGTGGGGAATCGCATTCAACAGCGACTTCGTGTAGGCGTGTTGAGGACGGTCAAAAATATCGGCGACGGCACCCTGCTCGACCGCGACGCCGTCTTTCATCACGAGCACGCGATCGCTCACATGATAGATCACACCGAGGTCGTGGGAAATAAAGACGCAGGAAAGTGAGAGGCGGGTTTTCAAATCATCGAGCAGATCAAGGACTTGCGCTTGAACGGAAACATCAAGCGCGGAGACAGGTTCATCGCACACGAGGACGTCAGGATTCGATGCGAGAGCGCGGGCGATGGCCACGCGCTGGCGTTCGCCGCCGGAGAGTTCGATCGGGCGGCGAGACAAATAGCTTTCGTCTAATCGAACGAGTTCCAGCAATTCGATGATGCGAGCGCGCTTTTGCTTTCCGCGAAGGTTGGAGAGCACATCGAGGGGTTCTCCGATGACGCGTTCGGTGGTGTAGCGTGGATCGAAGGAGGCGAGCGGGTCTTGGAACACGACCTGAATGTTGCGGCGGGTTTCGCGTTTTTGTTTATCGGTGAGACCGGTCCACTCTTTGCCGCGGATCAGGAAACCACCGCCGTCCGGGCGTTCAAGGCCGAGGATCAGGCGAGTGAGAGTGGTTTTTCCCGAGCCGGATTCGCCGACAATGCCGAGGGTTTCGCCAGACTTGAGAGAGAAGGAAATGTTGGAAACGGCGGTGCGCTTGCGAGCGTCGGGACCGGTGAAGGATTTCGAAAGTTCGCGGGATTCGATGACTGGATACGAGTATTGATTTCTGCGATAAAGCGAACGAGAGGAATTCGTGTCAGTGATTGTGCGGAGAGTGGGGCCAGCGACCAGTTTGCCTTTAGAGCGCACTGAAGTGGCGGCCCAGAGCAGAGATTTGGTGTAGGGATGCTGCGGATCGTTGAGGATTTGATCGGCAGTTCCTTGCTCAACGATGTGACCGTGTTTCATCACTGCGACTCGATCGGCGAGGCGCGCGACGACGGCGAGGTCGTGGCTGATGACGAGCATCGAAGTTTCGCGAGTGCGGAGAATTTGCAGGAGGTCGATGACTTTTGCCTGAACCGTGGCGTCGAGAGCTGTAGTTGGTTCGTCGGCGATCAATAATTGGGGCGAGCAAGCGATGGCGGAGGCTATGAGGGCGCGTTGGCGGAGACCGCCGGAAAGTTGGTGAGGATAAAGTCGGGCGCGCAGGGCGGGTTCGGGCACGCCGACGGCAGCCAGGAGTTCGACGACGCGGGCGTCGCGTTGTTCGCGATTCAGGCGAGTGTGGAGGCGAAGCGATTCGGCAATTTCGTGTCCGATGGGAATAAGTGGATCGAGCGAGCCGAGCGCGTCTTGGGTGATAACGCCAATTTGTTTCCCGCGAATGTCACGCCACTGGCGTTCGGTTATCGATTGGATATCGATGCCGTTGAAAACTAACTTATCTGCCGCGATGCGAGCGCTCGAACCATTGAGTCCGGTGAGCGTGCGAGAGGTGACACTTTTACCAGAGCCGGACTCGCCGACGATCGCGAGGCATTCGCCGCGCTTCAGCGTGAAGGAAACTCCTTTCACCACCGGTGCGGCGTCGCCGAAACCGATGCGAAGATTTTCCACCTCTATCAATGGACTTGAGGATATTGCGAAATCATTCATGGTTTGTATAGTTTAAGGACGCGATTCTATTGAGAGATTGACGGAAAATTAACGTGAGATCCGGATGCGTGGATCGACAATGGCGTAGGAAATATCTACCAGAACGTTGACGGTGACATAGACCAGCGCACTCAATGTGGTGACGCCGAGAACGATGGGGACGTCTTTGACGGAGACGGAATCTGAGAGCAGACGGCCAACACCGGGGCGGGAAAACAATGTTTCGACGACCACTGTTCCGCCGAGCAATCCGGCGATGATGAAGCCGGAAAGCGTGATCAGCGGAATCAACGCATGGCGCAGTGCGTGGAGGATGCGGACACTCGCATCACCCATGCCGCGGGTTCTCGAAGTAAGGATGAATGGCAGCTCGAGAATTTCCTCAATGTCGTTTCTCAACACCTGAGCGAGCACCGAGCTAACAGGAAGAGCGATCGCGAAGGAAGGAAGAATGAGCGACTTCCAACTTTCGGAACCGGAGGCTGGGAAAATCGGAATCGCGAACGAGAACAGCAACAACAGCGCGATACCAATCAGGAACGATGGCATTGATGACAGGACGAGCTCGGTATTCGAAGCGAGCGAACGAATCCACGGCGCGCGTCTCGCCGTGGCGAGCGCGATCACCACGGCGAGTACGAAGGTAACAATGCTGGCGGGAATGGCTAGTTGCAGGGTGGAACCGATTTGTTGGCCAATCGCTTTAGTGACAGGAATGTGGAGACGATAAGATTCACCGAAGTCGCCTCTCGCGATTTTCCCAAGGTAGTTGAAATATTGCTCAAGGATGGGTTTATCGAGACCGTAATCGATGCGAACTTGATCGAGCGCGGCCTTCGTCACCGCAGCGTCGTCGCCGCCCAGAATGGTCAATGCAGGATCGCCGCCAGCGGTGTTGATGGCGAGAAAGGTAAGGGTGACTGCGCCCCAGAGGACGCCGATCCCTATCAGTAATTTGCGGAGGATGCGTAAGAACATTTCAGCGAAAATTTATTTCGATAACCAAGCTGTTAAGAGGTAAGGCAGGTCATGGGTGGTGTCGTAGGTGACGCCCTTGAGAGTCTTGTTGTTGTAGGCCACGAAAACAGTGTTTTCATACAATGGCGCAGCGGGCACGAGCTCGACGAGGCGGCGCTGGGCATTGCTGTAGAGCACGCGGAGTTGGGCGGGATCCACGGTTTGGCGGGCGGCATCGAGATAGCCGTCAAGCTCCGGATCAGATAGGCGGCTGGTGTTTACACTGATGCGCTCCTTGGTGGGAACCTGGCTGCTGTGGAAGAAAATATACAGAGCGTCCGCAGTGCTGGTGTGGAGCGAGGTGGAGCCGAGGGCCTGATAAGTTCCTTCGGAACGGCGGGCGCTGTATTCCAGAGCTGGGAGTTGGATGATTTTTAAATCGAAGCCGATTTTTTTAACATCAGACTGGATCAGTGGCAGGAGATCATTGCTGGTCGCTGCGGAACTGGTGAGCACTTCTGCACCGAGACGTTTTCCGTTTTTGGTGCGATAGCCTTCGCTATCGTGGCCGGTCCAACCGGCTTGATCGAGCAGACGATTCGCTTCGTTTACGTCGTATTTCAGGTCATGGCCGTGGGTCGGATCGTAGTATTCGGTTTTCTCTGATAGAAAATCGGATTTCAATCGCAGCGTGCCGAAGCCTTTGGTGATGACGAGTGCTTCGCGATCCAGCGCAGATACGAAGGCTTTGCGAACGATAAGATCGTTGAATGGTGCGACCGATGTATTGAAGACGGGCGCCTGAAGGGGATTGCCTTTCAATACACGGCTGGTGAAGGTGAAGTCCTTGTTGTTTCGTACCGAGTTTACTAACTGCGCTTGAGCATCCACGCTCATCTGGAATTGGCCGGAAAGCAGCGAGGAAGAGGAAACGATGATCTCTGGAACGATCTTCACGAGAACTCGATCGAGATACGCCGGGCCTTCGTGTTTCACGTAAGATGGAGCCCAGTTGTAGTCGGGGCGGCGGACGAAGGAGACGGATTCTTGAGGCGTCCATTTTTCGAGTACGAATGGACCAGTGCCGATGGGTTTCTCGGCAATGGTCTCGGGCGCTTCGAGAATTTGTTTTGGTGAATAGAAGCCGAAGATCGAGAGTGAGAGCAGTTTGAGGAATGGTGTGTGCGGGCGGCTGAGGGTTGCCTGGAACACATACTTGTCGATGGCCTTACCTTCGAGATACGGCTCGATGTAAGAAGTCGTGACAGCGGCTTTGGTTTTCGGATCGCGGATGCGGGCAAAATTTACACGCACGGCTTCGGCGTCGAATTTGGTGCCATCGCTGAAGCTGACGTCGTCGCGGAGGTAAAACGTGTAGGTTTTTCCATCGGGAGAAATCGCCCAGGACTTGGCGAGCCACGGCGTAATTTCTCCGGCTTCGTTGAGATAAACGAGGCTATCGAAAAGCAAGCGGCCATACCAACCGTTGCGCGGGCCGGCAGTGCGTTGCAAATCAATCGTGGTCAGGTCACGGGGAGTGACAATATTCAAAGTCCCTCCGGATTTTCCTTTTTCCTTTTCCTGATAGATACTGGTTTCGTTGTCGTAATATCCCGTGGATTTCTCGCGATCGCGGGAAGAGCAGGAGAAAAGCAGGGCCGCAGCGACGGCTCCGGAGGCGACTTTGATCACGGATTGCATCAGACAGCAGCGCGGTGCAGTTGGTTGGAAGGGTAGGCGAGACCGAGGTTATCCCGGAACGTCGTGCCTTCGTATTCGGTACGGAAAATTCCGCGGTTCTGGAGTTCTGGTACGACTTTATTCACGAACTCATCAAGGCCGGATGGTAGCAACTGAGGCATGATGTTGAAACCATCAGCCGCATTTGCATTGAGGCGGAATTCGAGGAAGTCGGCGACCTGTAATGGCGTGCCGACGAAGGTGAAATGGCCGTGGCCACCGTTGGCGCGATACAGAAGATCGCGGATGGTAAAATTACCGCGACGCGCTGGATCGAGCACCGCTTCGTGGCGGCTTTGGATGCCGTTGAACTCTTCGGCCTGGCGCGCTTTATCAAGTGGTACGGGGGCGTCGAGCGGGTAGTCGTTGAGATTGATTGTGAAACGCTCTGATAGAACATCGAGCGCCTTTTTTTGATCGACGTAGCTGTTGAGCTCGTGCTCGATTTCGCGCGCTTCGGCTTCAGTATCTGCGATGATCGGCGCGAAGCCAGGCATCACGAGCAGCGAGTCGCGGGAGCGCCCGTATTTCGCGAGGCGGCCTTTGAGATCTGTGTAGAACTCTTGCGCGGCTTCAAGCGTTTGTTGTGCGGTGAAGACGGCTTCAGCGGTGCGAGCGGCGAGTTCTTTTCCGGGCTCGGAGGATCCGGCCTGAATGAGAATCGGGCGACCTTGCGGGGAGCGCGGAATGTTGAGAGGGCCTTGAACGGAGTAGTATTGGCCCGCGTAGTTGATCTCGTGGACCTTGTTGCGATCAACATAAACGCCGCGTTCACGATCGGCGGGAACGGCGTCGTCTTCCCACGAGTCCCACAGTTGTGTGACGACTTCGACGAACTCTTCCGCTTCCTTGTAGCGCTGGCTGTGCGGTGGATGCTCGGCGAGGCTGAAGTTGTGGGCGGCCGAACCTGCACCGGTGACGATGTTCCAGGCTGCTCGTCCGCTACTGATATGATCAAGCGAGGAAAACTGCCGGGCGAGGAGGTAAGGTTCGTTGTAAACGGTGCCGGCGGTGGCGACCAGGCCAAGATGTTTTGTAGCGGCGGCGACGGCAGAGAGCTTGGTGAGTGGCTCAAGCCGGGATCCGGCGCCAGAGTAGCCGTCGGCGAGAAACATCCCGTCTAGCAGACCGGACTCGGCTTTTTGTGCGAGCCTGATGATGTAGTCGATATCGGTGGACGATCCAGCATCAGGATGGCGCCAGGAACCCGCGTGGTGGCCGCTCGACATTCCGAGGAATGCAATCAATCGCAGCTTTTTCTTTGGTTTGCTCATGTGAGTCGGAAGTGTGTGTGAGGAATTTCAGGCGACAGCTTGCTTGCGCTTGATCGAGTTTCCGGGGCGGGCTAGGCCGAGGTTTTCGCGCAGCGTGGTGCCTTTGTATTCCTTGCGGAAAAGGCCACGGCGCTGGAGTTCCGGGACGACCTTGTGGATAAACAACGGGAAGTCGCGGTGGTAAACGGATGGCATGATGTTGAACGCATCCGCTGCTTCACCGACGAACCATTCTTCGATATGATCTGCCAGCGCGGCTGGAGTTCCGACGAAGTGATAGTGGCCGCGTCCACCTGCGAGGCGATGGACGATTTGGCGGGGTGAGAGGCTTTCGCGTTCGATGAGCTCGAGGATCAAACTGTGACGGCTTCTGGCCCCGTTGAGGTTGTCTGCCTTGGTTGCATTTTCGATCGAAAGCGGCTCGTCGAGAGGCAGCGAGAGGAGATCGATATCGAGGCGGGACGAGAGACGTTTCGCAGCGTTTTCGAAATCCACGAAGCTGTTGAGCTCGGCTTCGTTGGCGAGTGCTTGCTCGTGAGTTTCGCCGAGGATGAAAAACACGCCGGGCGCGATCTTGAGCTGATCTGGATTGCGACCGTAGCGATTGAGGCGCGAGTTCACATCCTTATAGAACTCTTGCGCATGCTTGAGCGAAAGTTGGGCGGTGAAAATCACTTCCCCCCAATTCGCAGCGAGGTCTTTACCGCGATCGGACGAACCGGATTGAATGATCACCGGATGTCCTTGCGGGGGTCGGGAAACGGTGAGCGGTCCTTTAACTTTGAAGGTTTTTCCTTCGTAACCGATCTCGTGGATTTTCGATTCATCGAAGCGGTGACCATTAGCTCGGTCGTCGAGAATCGCATCGTCTTCCCAGCTATCCCACAGGCTAGTGACGACTTCGATGAATTCCTCAGCGATGTCATATCGCTCTTCGAAGCGAGTCTGGTTGCGGCGATTGAAATTCTCAGAACCCTCTACGCCTCCCGTGACCATGTTCCAACCTGCGCGTCCCTTGCTGATGTGATCGAGCGAAGCGAACTTCCGAGCTACGTGAAACGGCTCGTTGTAGGTGGTGTGAACGGTGGCGATGAGGCCGATGTTTTTCGTATGAACTGCGAGAGCTGAGAGAAGTGTGAAGGGCTCAAAGGCTTTGAACCGACCGCCTCCGCCTTGGGTATCCGCGAGGAAAAAGGCGTCTAGTTTCGCGTGTTCTGCGAGTTTCGCCACATCGATAACGGATTGCAGATTCAGCTTTTTATCCAATGGCGGACCGGGCACACGCCAAGATGCTTCATGATGTCCGGTGCCTGCATAGAATGCGTTAAGACTTAATTCTCTCTGATTTACGCTCATAGTTTTGGGTTCTGAGGTTTGTGATTTTCTTAGAAACGGTAAGTAAATCCGGTGGTCACACTGATGCCGTCGCCAGGCCAGTAAGTGGCGAGTGAGGCGTTGTTGTTGGAGACCGCTTCTGCGTCGTAGATCGGGTTCAGCACGGAGGCGTAGGTCTTGTCGGTGAGGTTGCGGCCTTCGACATAGATTTCCCATTTTTTGCTAGGTGCTACGTAGCCTGCCTTGGCGCCGACGAGGAGGTAGGGATTGGCGTAGTAATCCTTACTGTTTTTGTAATCGATGGGCACGCCTTGGAGAGTGCCGGTGATGTTGGTACCGATGTAGAAACCGCTGGCGTGGCTGAACAAGAGCTCGGCTGCGTAGTAGTGTTGCGCGAGGCCGGGCAGTTCGTTTTTGCCAAGGTTTTCGTCGTCCTGGAAGTAGTTGTTAGCCCAAGTGTAGGTCGTGTTCAGCACCAGCTTGCTGTTCTGCGCGGTGCTCGCCGACAGTGTAGCAGCGGTGGCGGCATCATTTGCATCGCTGGCCGTTTCTTCCGAGTAGGATTCCCAAAGAGTGGTCTTGAGGTTGAACTCAATACCTTGGTGAATCGTCGGGCTGGCGTTGCTGGTGATGGTGATCGGGTTGTTGTTCGAATCATACGCAGAGACGGTGAGAATCTCGTGGCGGATGGTTTGATAGTAGTACCCGATGCCTCCTTCGAAGCGGCCGACTTTGCCTTTAAAACCGATTTCCGTAGCGATGGCCTCCTGTTCTTTCAGATCGCGGGCGTAATCCGGAATCGTGTAAGGAGCGGCCGTTGCTGGGATGAGACGTTGAGCAGCGGCGGTTTCAGTGAGCTTGCTGATGTTGGTGAAGACGCTAAAGTTCGGAGTGATTTCGTAACGAAGTCCGAGCTGCGGAGCGATGTTCGTGTAATCGAGGGAAGCATCATCTTCGACGGGGAAAACAGCGCGGGCGTCCCGTGTTTTCTTGCTCAAAGCGACTGCGCTGGTCACCCAGAGACGATTGTCGCCGAGCACGTCATAGTCGTTTGAGAGAGCGAGCACGAGGTCGGTGCCACCAAATTCGTAGTCTTGAAGAAGAACGCCTGGATTCGGGTTGTAAGAGTCACCCCGAATGGTGGAGAAGGTGTCGAAGAGGTGATCAAATGCGAAGGAGACATTGGTTTTCGAAGCGTGATCGAAGAGCAGATCTTCACGGGCATATGTGATGGTGCCAGCGACTTTCTCGTTAGCGTTGTGAGTGTATGAAGAACGGATGAGTGGCACCGTTCGCGTGCCCTGAGTTTCCGAAGGGAAATTCAGATACTGGAAGTTGAAATCGAGCGAGGATGCCTCGTCGAGTTTCACGCCTGTACGGTTTTGAAGGAGATAGGTGCCCGGTGCATCACGAGTGAGTCCCCCGCGTAGGCCGGTGCCAAGTTCTGGGCTTACTTGGCGAGGATCCTCATACATTTGCTCCTCGGTGAGAACGCGTGGGTTCTGTTGGTTCGACTTGATGTAGCCGAAGTAAAAGCGATTTTCGACGTTCTCATTGACCTTATAGCCAACGTTGAAATGGATGCGTTGCGATTCCGCCTGGGAGTTGTCGCGATAACCTTCCTGCTCGGCGTTGGTGGCGCTAAAGTAATAATCGACCGGGCCGTAAACGCCACCGGAGCTGATGTTCTCACGATGGTAACCGTAGCTGCCGACATCGAAGCGAGTGGTGAACGGCGAGGAGTTGTAGCCGGTTTTATAGACGTAGTTGATGCCTCCTCCAAGGCTGAGCGAGCCGTGGGTAAGGGCGCTTGCTCCGCGGAAAACTTCGACGAATCCAGTGGCAAGCGTGTCAGGGACTTCGAAGGCGAATGCGCCCGGTGAAGTCACGGCGAGTCCGTTGACGAAGACGCTGACGCCTTTGCTGGTATTACCATAAGGACCGCCGTTGCTGGTGCCTGCGCCGCGGACGGAAATGATGCCGGACTCGGTGCGGCCACCGGCGTCTCTGACTTGAACGCCGGGCTGGTTTGCGAGGAGGTCGGCAGCGTTGTTTGCCGCGCCAGCTTTGCGCTCCTCGGCATCAATCACGGCAGCCCCGCCAGCGGTTTCTTCGGCGATTTTTTCTGCGGTCTCAGCGGTGGGCGCGGTGAGCGGATCCGCTTTTACTTTTGCGGTCACGTTCACATCATCGAGCTGCACGGCGGACGATGTTTTTGGCTTCTCACCTGGCGTGGTGGTTGCGGCGGTGTCTTGCGCTGCGAGCTGCTCAAGCGAGCTAAGCCATGCGAGATGGGTGATTACCAGAAGGGAAATGCCGAATCTCTTGTTCTTCAAAATGAAGTCGTAAGTCATGAGAATGCGTCTAATCAAAAGTTGGAAAAGTGCGGGAAGGCGCTTGGTGTGTTCGGCTAAATTTTGAAACCGAGATTGGTGATTGACTGGAGCAATCGGGTGCGGGTGCCGGTGGAGCCGTTTTTCACGCGGTTGGTGATGTGCTGGGTCCACTGTTGCTGAGGCAGATTTTGGGAAGCATAGAACTTCCCAATCACCTTATCGTATTGATTGACTGCCGAATCGTGGGTGTCCTGTTGATAGCGTTCCCAATGCAGAACGGCTGACTGTGGCAAACGCGGTTTGACCGCAGCTGGCTTATCTGGATCGGGAACGCCGACCACCAATCCAAACACAGGAAAGGTTCGTGGAGGCAATCCGAGCTCCTCAGCTACTAGTTCGGGGTGATTGCGCAGGCCGCCAATATAAACCGTGCCTAATCCAAGCGATTCTGCCGCAACGACGACGTTTTGCGCGGCGAGTGTGGCATCGATGACACCGATGAGAAACGACTCGATGAGGTTTAACCCGTCGGTCGATTCTCCGGCGTCGTCGATGACTTTTTCCAATCGGGCAAGGTCGGCGATCCAGGCTAGAAACAGCGGGGCATCGATGATATGCTGCTGATTTCCGCTCAGTTTCGCGAGGCGCTCTTTGCGCTGAGTATCTTCCACCGCTACCACACTCCATGCTTGGAGATTGGAAGAGGTGGAGGCGGACTGAGCCGCTGAAATGAGGAGCTCGAGAGTGCCTTCGGGAAGGGCATCGGGCAAATAGGCGCGAACGGATTTGTGATCGAGCAAGGCGTCGATAAGTTCGTTACTTGCTGCCACCGCAGTGGGGGCAGCGTCGCCGTAGCGGGCTTGGAGAAGTTGATCTATCAGTGACATGGCTTTGAATTGTTACCAGCGGTATTGGCTGACTCCATGATCTGCTTCAAAGAACGGAGCGACGTGAGTGCCTGGAGGAACGATGGCGTCAATTTGCTTGAGCTCGTCCTCTGTGAGAGTGATTTCCACGGCGGCGATTGCGTCATCGAGTTGCTCGACAGTGCGTGGGCCTATGATGGAACTGGTGATGCCCGGCTGATGGAGCGTCCAGGCAAGGGAGAATTGGGAAAGCGGCACGCCTTTCGTGGCAGCAAGTTTTTCGAGTGGCTCAAGCACCTGGTAGACACTCTCGGTGAACCGCTTGGTTTGTAGCGGAGAAGCGTTGCCGGGTGCGTAGCGGGAGTTTTCCGGATGCTCGACGCCGCGCTTGTATTTCCCGGTCAAAATGCCGCCAGCGAGCGGGCTCCAAGGAATTACGGCGAGGCCATACGATTGAGTCACTGGAAGGAGTTCACGCTCAATCCGGCGGTCGAAGAGATTGTAAGGTGGCTGCTCGGAAATGAAGCGATTCAGGCCGAGTTCCTTGCTCACCCAGAGGCTCTCGATCACCTGCCAACCGGAGAAAGTGGAGGAACCGATGTAGCGCACTTTTCCGGAGCGCACTAGATCGTCAAGAGCGCGCAGTGTTTCATCGATCGGTGTGTCGGTGCGTGGACGGTGGATCTGATAGAGATCGATGTGATCGGTCTGCAGGCGCTTCAAGCTAGCTTCCACTTCGGCGATAATGTGGAAGCGGGAACTGCCGCGCTTGTTGATATTCACGTCGTCCATTTTTCCGTGGACCTTGGAGGCGAGGAAAATCTCATCGCGCTTGCCGTTCCGCTTCAGCGCTTCACCCACATATTCTTCGCTGACGCCGCGGGAATAAACATTGGCGGTATCGATAATGTTTATTCCGGCATCAATCGCTTTATCCACGATTCTTGCGCTTTCTTCCAAATCGGTTCTCCCACCGAATGTCATCGTTCCGAGAGTAATAGGAGAAACCTTCACGCCAGTGCGCCCGAAGTCGCGGTAATCATTCAATTTAGACATCTGTTTTTAACTCTGTTGTATGGTCGATTTTAATGAGATTTTCCCCATGTGGGCATGATTCGCCCGGATTCATGCTGTTAACAAAACGTGCGGCTCTCTAACCGGTGATACGGTCAAAGGCGGGGCGTTATCTGCCTTCACATCGCAGCGATATCGCTCTGCCGAGAGAGGTAATCGCTATAACAGTGAAGGTGATGGCGAGGCCTGCAGTGGCGGTGAGCCACCAAGCGTTGGAGAGGTAATTTCTACTGATGGAAAGCATAGCGCCCCATTCCGGAGCAGGAGGTGGCGCGCCAAATCCGAGGAAACTGAGCGTCGCTCCAGAAGCGATTTTCCCTCCGATCCCGATGGTGGCGAGCACCAGTAGGGGCTTTAATGCGTTCGGTAAAATATGTTTTGTGATAAGCTGTAAGCGGCTAAGTCCTAAGGATACCGCGGCTTCCACATATCCAGAATTTCTTATGCTAAATGTCTGCGCTCTTACAACGCGGGCATATCGAGGAATACTTGCGACGCCGATGGCGATAATGGCATTCCCCAGTCCTTGTCCCCAAAAGGTGATAATGACTAAGGCGAGTAATAAGTCCGGAAATGCCAGCAGCACATCGAGCGCTCTCATTAGGAGGTGATCGACAAATTTAGGCCCCAGCCCGGAGAGTAAGCCGATGAGCGCACCGGCAGTTACACCGATCGCCGTAGCTCCAAATCCCATAATGAGCGAGGGTCTAACTCCGTAGACAAGTCTGGCAAGCACGTCTCGCCCATTCTCGTCTGTGCCGAGAATGTTTTTCGCATTTGGTTCGCTAAATGCATTGCGGGCGTTGGTTTCCAGAGGATTTACAGAAACAATCCGCTGAGGTGCCAACGCGGCAATAGCGAGGAACAACGCAAATAATGTCGATAGCGCGAGACCTAGATGCGACAGCTGGAAAGAAACGCGTTTTTTACGAACGGTGATGGGAGATTTAGGGACATTTTCAGGATAGATTTGATAGGTGGAACGTGAGGCATTCACATTTTTTACACACAATATGATTTCATGCGGCTTCGGTGCTCCCGTGTGCGCATGCTGATTCGATCAATTACGGATTTCTTCGAGTGGAATCGTCCTGTTCTGGGTTGAGCCTGATTAATTGATCTCAGCTCTGGTGCCTCCGTGAAAACGGTCAGCTCTATCTTTGCCTCCGCGTTGGGCGGTCAGCAGACGCTTCCTGATTCGTGAGGTTGGCGTCGGTCACGTCTGATGTCGTGTATGAAGTTAATTGACACTAGAACGTAGGATTAGTCAATACCTTTTTAAGAAAAGTAACATAGTAATGTAATGATCATAATCTGCCTTTTATCAATGATTTGTGAAAATTCCAGATCATGTGAAATTCATTCGAGTCCATCTTTAAAGAAGCTTTCTTGATGCATGCTCACTGGGCGCGGCTTTTCTCGGATTAGGAGCTTATTTCTCGTGTTAGCTCATCGCAAACCGAGACCGGAGTAGCTTCGGAAAAGGCCTAGCAGCCACTCATCAGGTATGACTTTTCATAACGAAGCTTCGGCGGGTTGTTGCTCCAGCACCTGAAAGGTGCCGCCGGGGCCTTGCTCGTCCAGGAGAGCTTCATTTCCAGTAGCGTATGGGCGAAGAAAATCTGCCAGATTCATGAGGCGGGATTCCAGCCATGGCTGGCTCCAATGGATCAAATCCGTGAAATTCACATCTGCTGTGAGATCCTGGCGGCCAATGTTTTCGTAGATCGGAGGGCCTTCCAGCCGGTGCTGGAGCAGGTAGCCGCGAAGGGTGCCGCGTGGGCGGCGGTGATAGAGATCCGCAGCGGTGGCTCCGTAGTCGATGGTAAGCATGCGACCGACCTTCCAGTGAGGGAGCCATTCTTTCAGCCATTCATGATAGGAGTGATGAACTTCGATGCATTGGCCCAAGGGGTGATGCGTGGAGAATCCGGACGAGACCGGCAGTGGTGATGGGGAAAGTAGTTCCTCCAGGGCCGTTCCCTGTTCCCAACGGATGGCCATTTCCTGCCACCCTTGGATGGTTTTCTGGTAACGCCGCACGGGAAAGGCATCCACCAGTTCGTTTGAGTAAATCACGGCGTGGCCCTTGCATGAGGCGAGTGCGAGGGAGATGTCCTCATGCCAGATGGCTCTGCTACCGAGCAATTCCTTCTGCCGCGCAGCGAGGGGGAGGGAAGTCTCCACCAGATGCAGGCGTGTTTTCAATCGCTGGATGAGTGGCAGACTGCGTAGGACTTCACGGGCCAGCCAGCCTTCACCGGGACCTATTTCTATTAGATTGCAGCATTGGGTTTCTTTCAGCGCCTTTGCTGCCCAGGCGGCTATGGCCTTACCCGGGAGGGAGGATAGCATAGGGGCCGTGGTGAAATCTCCACGACTCCCTACTGCGGTGATACGGCGTGCATAGTAACCAAGAGTGGGATCATGCAGTGCGCGCTGCATGAATTGCTCAAAGCTCTCCCTCATGCTTCTTCAGCCGTTCCAGTCTTTGAGAGCTTATTGATGTCCTCCACAGAGATGCTTTTTTCCTTCGCCAGGCGTTCAATGGTTTCCATCACGTCTGCAGCATTTTCCTCCAGCAGGCGCTGTTCACTACGGGAGAAGCGGCGCGGTTTTGTATCCATCAGGCATAGCGAGCCGATGACAAATCCATCCGCAGTTCTGAGCGGCGCTCCCGCATAGAAGCGGATGCCGTTCGTTTGAATCAAGGAGTTCTCGACAAATCGACGATCACGTTTCATGTCCTCGATTACGATGGTTGCTTCCGAAGAAACCACGTAGGTGCATACGGAATAGCAACGTGGCGTTTCCCCGGCTTCCGCCAATGCAGGCGGCATGCCGTGCTGTGCCTTGAAGACCTGGCGCTCCCGATCCACGATGGTGATGGAGACGACAGGAACTTCAAAGATACGGGAAAACTTCTGCGTCATCCTTTTCAATTGCAGGGAAGGTATGGCCTTGAGAATCCCAAGCCGTTCGATAGCGAGCAGACGCTCTTCTTCATTTGCCGGGAGGCTGGCAGAGGGAAGCTGAACTGGCATTTCGGATGCTACCTTTTCGCAATATCCGACGACATCGGTGATGCGATGGAAAACCACCTCTATACCTGAATTTTTCAGCCCTTTGATTTCACTTTGGTTTCCTTCGTCACTTCCGAAGATAACGACTGCTATCTTTTGCTCGGGAACTACTGAGCGGACTTTTTCCACCAGATTTCGTGCATGAATGGCCTTCGTGGGAGCCACAGCGGTGATGATGACCAGATCAGGGAGATTTTCCTCAAAGCTCGCAGCCAGTTGAGCTGCGGAGCGCTTGCCGTGGGTGACGTGGGCATCGATACCCTTTTGCTGCAGGGCGTGAGCCAGCATCATGCCAGCCGTGTCATCTCGTTGGGCGCGTGCGGCCAGGCATTCGATACGACATGTGATTCCATTGTTGGATATGGCTGCGGGATCCGGCCTTACTTTTTCAGAGATGTCTTCCAGCAGATCATTGATGCTGGTTGTCAGACGGTTATGTTCCTCGCTTTCCAACAGTCCTTGGCGGTAATCCGTCTCGGCCGCAATCAACACGGGCACCAGCACCTGATCATAGAGATCTGTGAGTGAATTTGCCTTGAGGTAAGCATCTGCGAACTCTGCTTCATCATGATGACCTACCCGCAACAGACGGTGGTAGCAATCTTCTGCGGGGGTGAGGGCCTCATCCTCTCCCATTACCACATTTAGGAAGGAAAGTTGCGGAATGTGTTGACCCATCACCACGAGGCAGACGGTGATGGGAGTAGCCAGGACGAGACCTACCGGGCCCCACATCCATGTCCAGAAAACCGCAGCCACAATCAGTGCGATGGAGGAAACACCCGTGCTTGATCCATAAAGCCATGGCTCCAGCACATTGTTGCTGATCAGCTCAATGGTGATGAACAGACCAAGGGTAAGGAGTGGCGGCAACCAACTGGGCGAAACGGCCAGCGAGATCAGCATCGGAAAAGTGGCTGCGATCCACGGACCGATGTAAGGGATGAAACGCAGGACGGTGGCGAGGGCGCCCCAGAGGATCGCATTCGGCACGCCGATGAAATAAAGTCCAATGGCCAAGGGTATGCCATAAGTGACGTTCACCACCAACTGCATCAGGAGATAGCGGCGGATACGGCTGCCGGCATCATCCATCGCGCGGGTGGTCATGCTGATGCGCCCCTGTCCCACCAATCTAACGATTCTTCCGCGGAGGTCGTCCCATTTCAGGAGCAT
>Ga0157370_10000994_pt1 | contig 35770 bp, 32 predicted proteins | sample C35metaG_FD_113463 | JGI IMG/M metagenome (GOLD analysis project Ga0157370, IMG submission 113463) | Corn rhizosphere microbial communities from Kellogg Biological Station, Michigan, USA - C3-5 metaG | ecosystem: Host-associated > Plants > Roots > Rhizosphere > Soil | place: USA: Michigan... | reverse complement strand
TGACCATCTATAACACAAACCCAGCTTGCATTACCAGCAGAAGAAGTGAGTGTGGGTGATTGAGTAGATTTTGTATCGCTTGATGAAGAAGTTCCGTTATTATTATTTCCTGAACAGGCAATTAATAAAACTGCTGATATAATAAAAAACGATAAAAATTTTAAGTGCTTCATGATTTTATTTTTTGGTTGAATGATTTTATTGAATGTCATATAAAGCCGTGTTTTTATCTTCCTGGTAATTAGCAGGAAGTTTGAATGTTGCATCAGGCATATCCTTTTGTGTGATGCTGCTAAGTTGTATAACCTGTAATGCACCGGATGATTGGGTAATTGATTTTATTAAAACTCCTGAGCATCCGACATCAATTATTTTTCTTACAACGTCTGGCGAATGATTTTCAAAAATTATGGGTGATAAAAATTGAGAGCCTGGCACATCAGCGCTGTACCATTCATCATCCTGCATGTTCTCAGTTTGCCCTAATGCTTTTAGCGTATAGGATATTTTTACATGCACACAATTATAGCCAAACAATTTTTCGTTTCCTATCTTTTGCACCTGTACATTCAATTCATTTTTCCCCAAATCACTTCTTTGCTGCTTATCATATTTTTTATACTGGTCATTTAAAATGATGCTGTAATTTTCGTTTATGCCTGCCAGTGAGGTTGAATGCACTTTCATGTTTAGCGCCGATGATTCTGCATAACCTTCCGAATACACATTCCATTCGTTGTCTTTATTGGTGCTGATGTATATATTTTTCCAAAGCCCGTCTTTTTTATTATTGGAAACAGAACCTCCTGTATATTGAAGCATGATAGTATTTCCATTACCTGAAAGGGGAACTGTATAATCCGATGGTTGCCCAGGTGTGTAAGTAGCCGTATATGTTTTGGAAGGCCCGGCTGTACCATTTTTTTGTGCCTCCATCATTCCGGCGGTAACAGATTTCAAAGGATTATCATCTTTCATTTGCCCAAGCTGCAAATTCAAAATTGAGTTGGCAATTGCATCGCCGGGGTTCCCGATTTTACCTCCCATCAATGATTGCATTTTCTTCATCATACTATCTATACTACCTCCGCCGGCAAGATTCTTTAAAATACCTGAATCATTTTTACCCAACATTGAAGTAAGATCTTTCAGTTGCGAAAACACGTTATCGGCAGTATTGTTTTGCAGCGTGGCAGATGTATCTACGCTTTTTATTGTCGTATCAGAAGCCAGGCTATTATCCTGCAATGCAGTTGATGAAGTTGCAATTGGCGAAGAATCATTGCCCGATGTTTGTGTGGCATTGTTTTTATTACCGCTCTTATTTGAGTTGTTGCATGAACATACAAATAAAAAAAGCGGTGATAAAAAAATTAATGCTGGGAATTTTAAATGTGCCATTAACCCGTTTTTTAAAAAGCAATTTTAATTTTTCTCAAATGGCAAATTGAAACTGCCGTCTGTGATAGTTGCCGTTGCTCCTCCATCACTAGTATCTGCTTTAAATGTTCCTGAAAATGTTCCTACGACCCGGTTATTATCTATACTGGCAATAGTTACTGTAACTGAAACAGCATAAAGATTCCGGTATGTTTTCCCGTCCATATAAGTGGCAGCTTTTGCTTTTTTATCAACAAAACCGGAAAGAGAAGGCCGGTAATTATTTATTGAAGTTGTTCCGTTATTAGCTATTTCAAAATCGAATACATTGCTCCCTTTGCAAGTAACTTTTATTTTCAACATACCATTTGCTGCATCATTGCTTACTTCGTTAATGAATAAGGTAGCATGTTGCACATTGTTTACTGTTTCCACCCGCTCGCCGTTTATTGTATATGAAAAACTTCCCTCATTGCCCGAAAGGTTGGCATCAGAGACAGGTGTATTTGCAGGTGATGCACTTGTCTTAGCATCAGATGTGTTTGTTTTTCCTGATGAATTGTTGCATGCGTAGAAAAATAATAACCATGCAGAGAAAATAATTGCTGTAGATAATTTTAAATGTTTCATAATATTTTTTTTAAGAGATAATTTTTGATTTTTAGAATATAAAATAATTGGTTTCAGGGTTTGAATATTTTATTTGGCTAAATTTTTACTGTGGCCTCATATTTCCCGTTGAAAATGGTATATCAAATTTTCCATTAGTTACCGTTACTTCTTTTTTAGTGCCATTGGGCGTATCAGAGCTTAAAGTAAATTTTCCTGAAAAAGTTCCTGTTATTCTTGAGCCGGTAACAGAAGTAATGTTAACAGTTACAGATTCTGCGGTATAACGTGAAAGGTCGCCACCAAGAAAGTCGATTGTAATGTCAAAGGGCTGGTCATCGTGAAGATTTTTTGTGAACGGGCCTACCTTATTGGGTACACTAAACATAAAGGTATAAGCGTCATTCCCCTTTTTATCTGAGTAAAGATAAAATAAGAGCTTCTTGCCGCTGTTATCAGCAGTTGGATAAATGAAGGCAGTATTCTGTAATTGCATGTCATCAATTTTTCCGCCGCTGATATTTACAGCATCAAGATTTGCCGAGAAACTTGCATTTCCTTTTGAGGATGTATCAGAGGTTAAAGTATTACCCGCATCACCATCTTTACTTGCATTACTATTTTCCCCATTGCATGCAAAAAATAAAAGTGACGTTACTGGTAGAAAAAGGAGTAAATAGTGTTTGATTTGTTTCATAAAAATGTTTTAAGCATTTACTTTATTTTATTGGTAAATAATTTATTGAATAGGGTTAAAGTTTTTATCGAATTTCAAGGTTCGGGAATGGGCAGTCGGTGAAAGTGTAAATCCATTCCACGTCATCTTATGTGGAGAAGTGGGATCGCCGTCAAAGCTAAGGTAAACAGTAAAGTTGTTTATGTTCCAGAGATCCGGGCCAATGGGCGGATAAACCAATTTGGGAATGATGGCTAACGATATCGAGCCTCCATTGGCAAAATCGGATAAGATTGCATTTCTCGTAACAGTGTAAGGCAGGGTACCGTTTAGCTCCACCGCTTGAGGCACTGAAGCATCCAACTTGGTCGAAAGTGACTTATTTTCACCTGGATCAAATTCTGGAACAAATTGAACATATTTTATATGCCCCTTGTATCTATCATCTTCAACCGGAGTGGTTAAACCAACCTCACTGTAATCGGCTGCTTTCCGTTGTTTACTATCGTCAATTTCAATGACTAATATCGTATGGTTACTCTTCCCCTTTTCTCCAGATGTGAAAGATATCGTTGCATTATCCAATGCAGGTGACGGCATTTTCGTCCCCGCCGTGTTTGAAGTGGACATTTCAGTTTTTTTGACTGTATTTTGCCCCGATGTAGTTTGCTTAGCAGCCTGTGGTGGTTGCTTTGGCACCGTTTGCTGTACAATTGGTTTTTTGATAACGGAATTCGTAACCGCAGGGGAATTATTCATTTTCTTTAGCATTACCTGTGCATTGGATGCATCAACAAAGAATATAAATGACAATAGAACGATAATAAACTTTTTCATAGCCTTATTTTAAATGTGAACAAACTTTTTGCCGCCTAAAGCTATCCCTGCATACTATCCTATTAAGAAAGCAACCGACAAACGCATCTTTAAAATCGTCAGAAGAACAGAAGGTTATTTTTGTAGTTTGATAATTCGTAGCTTAGTAACTCCATAAAAAACCTGCCGATGAACACAACAGAACTGAAGGTTAAATATGTGGTAATAGATGACGATGACCTTGACAGGGCGGTAATAGAGGCGGAAGCAAAAAAATTTTCTTTCTTACAAAAAACAGCTGCATTTAATAACCCCGTAGAGGCTTTGGATTTCATTTCAGCCTCGGAGCCTGATATTATTTTTTTAGATATTGAAATGCCCGGCCTTACAGGAATAGAATTTTTAAAACAAAAGCCATTAACCTCCGCTATTATTATCTTTATTACTTCTCACCCCGAGTTTGCACTCGAAGGATTTGAATTCAACGCGTTTGATTATTTACTAAAACCGTTATCAGCAGAAAGGTTTGGCAGGTGTGCATTGCGGCTCCGTGATTTTTTTGAGATGCGGGAAAAATCTTACGCCTTCGATTCTGCGCAGGAAAAAGATAGTATTATAATAAAACAAGGCCACGATAAATTTAAAATTGCTATCCCTGATATTCTGTACATAGAAGCAATGAAGGATTATACAAAGATCATTACCGACACAAAACAATATCTTGTATTGACAACGCTAAACGCAATGGCCGAAAAACTGCCGGCAGATAGTTTCACCCGCATTCACCGGAGCTATGTAGTAAACAAAAACAAAGTAGATTCAGTTCAGAAGAATAAATTATACATACGATCGCATGAATTGCCAATCGGAAAGTTGTATAAACACGCATTTAATTTTCCCGGTTAGCTTTAATCATTTTAAATGACTAATTTGCTTTTACATTACTGAGAAAATGTTTCGGCGCCTTTTTATAATCATTGTTATTTTAAACGTCTCCACATCTGTTAAACCGCAGGCGCCTGATCTCTCAAAAATAAAAGACGATAAGGAAAAAATAAAAGCCTGGTTAAACTATTGCAGTGTTTTACGACTGAATAATACAGGAACCCCAGACAATTACGTGAAGCTTCAGGCAGCTGGATTAAAGGGATTGCAGATGGTAAATGACAGTGACCTTCAGGACAAGGCGAGTTTTTATTCTTATACTGCTCTCGGATATTATTACCAGATAAAATTTGACAGTGCGCAATATTATTTCTATCAAAGCCTGCATAGTGCACAACTGGCTCATGCCACCAAATTGATTGCCGGCGCTTGCCAGGCATTAATGAGTATCAATTTTCAATTGCAACAATTAGCCAAAGTAGATAGTTGCAAAGATATTCTGCAAACGATAGCCGATACTTCTAAAGATGAATCAATACTTCGTGATATCTACTCTGCATTTGGAAGTTATTTCGAACAAAGATCCTATTACAGCACTGCAGAAGATTATTATATCAAAAGTATCCAGTTGCGGGAAAAAGATGTGGATACCACAACCAACACCAAAGAAAAATTTGATTATGCCATTCAATGCGATCAACTCTCCAAACTATATCTCAATACGCAAATGGCAGATAAAAGCATTGATGCACTCAGGCAGGGAATGCGCTTTGCCAATGTATCTCCGGTGGTAAATAACCGGCTCTTAAGTTCTTTTGTAGAAGCGTACACTACTTCCGGCAATATTGATTCCGCATTATACTACCTGTCAAAACTCAATTCAAATGTAAAAAATCAAAATTCTTTTCCTTCAGAAATTGTTTCATCAAACCTTAATGTGGCGATTTATTATATCGATCATAAGATGTATGAGAAGGCGCTGACTTATGCACACCGCGGCGATTCTCTGGCTAATTTGATTAAATCACCATTCCTGATTTTTCAGTCACAAATGATCATGGGCCGCTATCTTGAAGAAATGGGAAAATATCGACGGTCAATAAACTTACTAAACCAGGCATTGCCCATTGCACAACAACTCAACAAAGAATTATACTCAAACATACTGCAATACCTGGCGCTTGATTATAAAGGATTGAATAACCCCGCCACTGCCTTGCAATATTATGAGCAGTACAGCCAGTTACAGGACACAATTTCAAAACAAAAAGTATCAAGAACTTTTGCAGACCTTGAAACGCATTATCAAACAGCGGAAAAAGAAAACCAAATTGCTTCCCTTGATCAGCAAAACAAATTAAGCACCCTGGAATTAAAGCAGGCTGCTAATACAAAAACAATACTAGTGCTGGGTTTGGTAAGCCTCGGTATTATTTCTTTATTGCTTTATTTTATCTATCGTAATAAAGAACGTCTTAATAAATTACTTAATCACCAAAATAAAAAACTGGATGACCTTAACCGGGAACTTTCTGTTGCCAATGATACCAAGGCAAAATTGTTCGGTGTCATCAGTCACGATTTGCGCTCACCTGTAAGCAAAATTGTTCAGCTATTGCATTTGCAAAAAGAAAATTCGGCAAATCTTTCTGATGAGATCAGGGCTCAGTATAATGAACGGGTGAATAAAGCCTCTGAAAATGTCCTGGAAACAATGGAAGATATTTTATTATGGAGCAAAAGCCAGATGAGCCGTTTTACACCACAATACCGTCAGGTCAAAATCAAACCGGTCATTGAGCAGGAAATTTCATTGCTTGAAGAACAAATCAGGGAAAAGAATTTGCGTATATACCTTAACGTTAGTAACCTGTCGGAAAAAAACACCGACGAAAACTTTATATCCGTCATTTTTCGTAATCTGCTTCAAAATGCTATAACCCAATGCGGGAACAATGATGTAATTACGATAGATGAAAAGGAGAATGAAATTATTATCTCAAACCCATCAGCCAACAGGACTGCCGAAGAATTAAATTCTTTTCTGCAACAAAATATAGTAAGCAGCAAATATTCAGGTTTAGGATTACAAATAGTAAAAGATCTTTCCTCTCAACTGGGAATAAAAATTTATTACAGGCAGGCGGGAGAAAAAAATATTTCAGCCATTATAAGTTGGGCAGCCTGACTCCATGATAATTATTTTGCCTCAAACCAAACCTTTTTATCATTATTCCACGTTCCATTATAATTAATGGTCAGTTCTTCTCCTTTATTTATTTTACGCATTGTTTTTACCTGGATTATTTTTTCTTCATAATCCATAAAATATTCGCAGTTGCTTTCATAACTATGATTATACATTGGCACCAGGCCAAGCGCCATGCAGCATTGGTCTTTGTTTTCGCCCCATTCAAAAATATAATCGTGCAGGAGTGTTGCATCAAGCTTTATTCGGTCAACTGAACTTAATACAATCACCGGCGAACTTTCAATAATCACGTTCTCTTTTATTTTTTCCCGGGTAAAAACGCCCCTGCCTTTGCCCGGGGTTTTTTGTATATATAAATATTGTTTAATCATGGTGAAGGCCGGATAAACTCTATCGTAAAATAAATTAATTTGCGCAATAATAGAATTTGTATTTAATAATCATGCCCGGGGAAGAAGTAAACATACAGGAACAGTTTGATGCCATTTTGCAATCGCATAATGATGCGGCCATCAGTGAATTTTTGAATGAGCAAAACATCAGCGACGTTGCTGAAATAGTAGAGAATGATGAAGACAGGGAAACAGAAATTTTTCTTCACCTTTCTATGCACCGTGCTGTAAGTCTCTTTAAGATACTCGAACATTCTACCCAAAAACGAATTATTAAAAATCTTCCTCCAATCAAAAGCGCAGAACTACTTAATGAGATGCAGGCCGATGACCGCACAGCGTTTCTTGAAGACCTGCCTAATGAAGTGGTGCGCGAACTGGTAAAAACACTCAATCCGGAAGAAAGAAAAATAACACTTTCACTCCTGGGCTATCCCGAAAATAGTGTTGGCCGCCTGATGATACCCGATTATGTATATGTAAGGCCGGAAGACACCGTGGCAGAAGTATTGGAAACGATCCGGCGTGTAGGGAAAGATACCGAAATGATTGATGTAATTTATGTAATAGATGATCATGGTGAATTATTGGATGATATCAGGATTCGCGAATTCTTATTAGCGCCACCTGATAAAAAAGTAAAGGACATGATGGACGGGCGTTATATTGAACTGAATGTAAATGACGACCAGGAAAAAGCAAATGAAGTTTTTAAAATGAATAACCGTGTGGCCTTGCCGGTGGTGGATGATTATAATGTATTGCTCGGGATTGTAACCATTGACGATGTACTGTGGGTAGCCAATGAAGAATTTAGTGAAGACATTCAAAAGATCGGTGGTACAGAAGCATTGGATAAACCGTATTTTGAAACACCATTTTTTAGCCTGATCAAAAAAAGAGTTGGATGGTTGATTATACTCTTTCTGAGTGAAATGCTCACTGCCACCGCAATGGCATATTATAATGATGAACTAGCAAAAGTAATCGTGCTTACCAATTTCATTCCGCTCATTATGAGTAGCGGCGGCAACAGCGGTTCGCAGGCATCCACTTTAATCATACAGGCTATGGCCTTGGGAGATGTTACGCTTTCCGATTGGTGGCGGGTGATGCGCCGCGAAATTTTATCCGGTTTTATGTTGGGATTGATATTGGGTGCAATTGGTTTTATGCGCATTACCATCTGGAGCATACTGATGCACCATGGAATTATGACGGATATTTATGGATTACATTGGTTTCTTCTTGCAGCATCGGTTAGTTTTTCGCTTGTAGGCGTGGTGCTATGGGGTTCATTTGCGGGAAGCATGTTGCCGATACTTTTGAAAAAATTAGGAGCCGACCCCGCTTCATCTTCTGCGCCTTTTGTAGCCACATTGGTGGATGTAACCGGGCTTATTATTTTCTTTAACGTTGCATTAATTTTTTTAAAAGGGCACGGACTATAACGGTAAAGGGTATACGAAAAGTAGTTAAACAATAAATTCGTCAAAAGTGATTTTAATTCCATCTTTCAATTTCTCATAAAAAATAAACGGAACTTCAATCGTTTCGCTAAGCGATTTTTTTACTTCATAAGAAGTGGGTTTAATACTGACAGGTTTTTCCCCAATCATTCCGTCAATGCCCTGTGATTCTTCTTCAGGAGTAGCAAGACGGTAAGTTGTTTTCAATTCAGTGGCAACGCTTCTTAAAATTGCTTCCTGGAATTTCAGCCCGATAAAAGTTTTTACAATCACCAAATCCTTAACCCACTTTTCGATCATCTCTTTGTCAATCTTTGTCATTACATCCTTAAAGTTCTCAACCATTTCAAAAACTTTTGTTGCGGCTTTCGACAATGCTTCAGGATGTTTATTCAAATACCATTCTTCCCATTGCTTCAACTTATTGCCTGGAAATTCCTGAATCAAATTACTCATTTGTCCCACAACAGAAGGCCGTGTTCCCTGTGCGTTTTGATTAGCAAGGTTTAAAATCTGAGTAGCGTATTTTGGAAAATGAGTAGCTTCTGCATCAAGCAGTGAAAGGATTTCGTTATTTGAAATTTTTATTGTCTTCATTAAAATGAGCTTGATTGAATAATTGCTGAAACTTGTCTTTGTATTTAAAATCCGATCTGCTGTCCACCTGAACCAACCCGTTTTTTATCAGGTGAGCATTAATGAAAGTTTTATTTTCAAGATAGAGATAGCAAAGCAGATTGTTCTCTTTGTCGTGCTTCACTTCATCGTAACGAAGAAAAACTTTTTTCCCTTTTGTTTTTTCAGTTAAGAATTTTGTTGCGTCACCATTTATAACTGAATCTTCTTTGATGCCGATAAGTTTTACAGTAAGGTCATTATTCAATTTTATTTTTTCGGAACTGATAACTTCTTTCACAGTAAAATATTCTTCCCGCTGAGTTGAACTGTTCTTATCAATCTTACTTCCGAACTGTAATTTCTTCACATCAATTTTCTTATCGAGTGTGTGTGGATCTTTAAAAATGTAGGGAAGTTTATCAATCTCATTCGTAAAGTCAACCGTCAAGGGTTTTTGCCTGGTGAACTCAAAAGATGTGTGAATGTCTTCCTGATTTATCTGCAATTTTTGTTTGATGATTGGAATAAATTCGGAATTGATTTCGTAAGCAACGGAATTTCTTCCCAAATTTTTTGCTGCAAGATTTGTTGTACCGCTTCCTGCAAACGGGTCAAGCACTGTATCGCCAACAAAAGCAAACATTTTGATTAACCGTTTTGGTAATTCTTCAGGAAACATTGCAATGTGATTATCTTGTCTTGCTCCTGCAAAATTCCAATGCCCTGCAAAAAATGTGTTCCATTCTTCGGCAGTCATTTTCGAAAGTTCTTTGTTCTCCTTCGTTGGCTTCGGTGCATCACCCAATTTTTTAAAAATCAAAATGAACTCATAATCCAATTTCAAAATTCCGTTTCGCGGATACGGATATGAACCCATCTGCACTCCCCCGCCTGTGGTGTTGCTCGTAGTAACCTTCTGCCAAATGATTGCGCCCATATAATCAAACCCAATACTCTCGCAGAACTTGATAATCTCTTCACGGATGGGAATCACTTTGTATCTGCCATAATAAACTGCCCTTGCAAATTGGTCACCAATGTTCACACATAATCTGCAACCATTGTGAAGAATGCGGTAACATTCTTTCCAAACCAAATTCAGGTTGTTGATATAATTCTCATAACTGTCGTGAAAACCGATTTGATTGTCTGTTCCATAATCTTTGAGTTGCCAATAGGGCGGCGAGGTAATTGCTAAATGAACCGAATTATCTGGCAGTTCGGCCATTTGACGGCTGTCGCCATTTATAATTTTATGATGAGTTTTCAATTGCTAAAATATTTGGGCAAATCTAAGTAAAAAGTCAGATGGATGAAAAGAGAAATGTCCACAAAAATACTATCACTCATTGTGCAAAGCGAAACAGCATTGACATTATTCTTCCTGAAGTATGTTGTAAGTTATTCCGATTATTTATTCAAAAATATCATCCGCAAAAGAATCAATTTCAAGGTTGTTAATTACTTTAATTATTGAATCTTTCCATTACTTTTTTAAAAACATCCTTCATTGAAATGTTTACTTAGTGCGATTTGGTTGGAACTGCTATATGTGAAACTTCATTCCAAATGTCAATGGCAATTTCCTCTGGTGAACGATTTCAATTTGTTACAAAAACATGTTCCTGGAATTTCAGTCGTTCAATTGCTTCCAAATATTTTGCTCTGACATTTTCGAGATTTTCTTTCGTCTCATAAAGTTCAATAGAGCTTCTTCCATTGTTCAATCGCTTCATGCTGATGTCAGGTGAAATGTCAATGTAAATGTTCAGGTCAGGACGAAGTAAGTCAGCACTCAAGGAGTTTGCTTCAATCACCCAATCAAGCGACATGTGTGTTCCGTGATATGCATAAGAGGAGAAGTAATACCTGTCTGTAATTACTGTGTAACCTTCTTCTAACTTTTTGAGAATACCGTTTGTCTTATTAAGCAAGTGGTCTAATCTGTCAGCAACAAAAAGTCCCGCAATAGTTCGGTGATCTGCTTCAATTCTGTGTTTGAAAATATTCCGGATGACAGAACCAATCGGGCTGTCTGTGGGTTCACAAGTAGAATACACTTTATGCCCTGACTTTTTCAGCCGTTCGCTCAAAAGCTTTACCTGAGTGCTTTTACCGCTTCCGTCAATACCTTCAAAGGCTATAAATAAATTTTTCTTCATTTTATTGCGATCGCTTTTATTGTTTTGTTCATTTGACATTTTTTCAAAGATAAGTTTAATAAAGTTGCTTGTTGACACTGCATTCAATAAAATCATGTAGTAGTTACAACAATCCCTCTTATCCCATCTCCGTCAATATCGGCACTTTCTCCATCACCAAATATCCCCATGCATGCAGGTACACATTATCTTCCGCATCAAAGTTTACATCCCTGCCGCCGAAAACATTTCTGAAAACACCATGCACACCTTTTACCATAAAGTCTCTTCCGCTGGCAGAGAAATTTAAAACAACCAACACCTGGCTATTGGATCTTTTTCTTAAATAAGCAAAAACATTTTCATCTTCCGGATGCGAAATAATTTTAGTCATCACATTTATGTCGCCGGCGCGAAGTGCTTTGTTGGAACTATGCAAAATCAACAAAGTTTTATAAAAATCGTGCAATGCAAATTTTCCATTCCATTCAATCGGGTCTTTAGCAAAAAAACTCAGCCGTTTCATATTGGGCAATTCCTGCCCGCTATACATCATGGGCATTCCATTCCATGTGCAACTGAACACTGCAAACAACAATGCTGCCTCTCCATATTTTTCATACTCGGTGCCATTCCAGCTATTCTCATCATGATTGCTGGTGAAGTAAACCCTGAAACCATTTGAAGGAAACTCCGTTACCGATTTATATAATACCGTCAGCAAACTATGCAGGTTCATTTTACCATGATAAAATTCTTCGGTAGCATGCATCCATCGCCAGGTGTAGGTGCAATCAAACACGAGGTGATAAGATGGTTTTTCACATTCGCCCAGCCAGAATAAATTATCCTTGCAGCGGGATAATTTCTTTTTAGCCTTTATCCAAAAATCGAGCGGCACCAGGTGTGCCATATCGCAACGAAATCCATCAATATCACATTCATCAATCCAAAACTTCATGCACTCAATCATCATTTCACGCAGTTGCGGATTTTCATAATTCAATTGCGATACATCCGTCCATCCGTGGGGATGCAGCAACTGCCCGTTAGAATCGTACACAAAAAATTCTGGATACTGCACTGTCCAGGGATTATCATTGCCTGCATGATTAGCCACCCAATCAATGATTATTTTAAAATCGAGTCCATGCGCCTGCTGCACCAGTCTTTTAAAATCATCAAGCGAACCAAATTCAGGATTGGTTTCAATATAATTTTTTACAGCATAATAACTTCCCAGCGAACCGAGCCGGCCTAAATTACTAATGGGTGTAATGGGCATAAACCATAAAATTTTTACACCCATATCTTTCAGCCTGGGCAAATGCGCAGCAAATGCTGCAAAGGTGCCTTCGGGAGTATATTGCCGGAGGTTTACTTCATAAATGTTTGCGGAATAACTCCACTTTGGATGCATTATATCTTCATGTTTTACCGGCATAATTTTTTGTATTTATGAAAAATAAAATTAATCATTATTAATCTTTTATTCACTTGCACTAAGCTATTGTGTTTGTAACTTTGCCCAATTATCACATGAAAAAATTCAACGTACCGGCAGCATACAGAAGTTCATTAATCAGTGCCATCAAAAACAAGCGCAGGCAAAATGACAAACTGAAGAAAGACTTCGCCCCCACTCTTCTTGACTTTGGAGAGGTGCAATTTTACCTCGCCAGGCATTTTGGTTTTTGCTACGGAGTAGAAAATGCAATTGAAATTTCATTTAAAACGGTGGAAGAAAATCCCGATAAAAAGATTTATTTGCTCAGCGAGATGATTCATAACCCTCTCGTGAATGATGATCTGAAAAAACGCGGTGTACAATTTTTAATGGATACAAAAGGCAATCACATCGTGCCTTTCGATCATATTCATGCCGGCGACATTGTGATCATTCCTGCATTTGGCACCACGCTTGAAATGGAAGAAAGGCTGAAAGAAAAACAAATTGAAGTAGCGAAATATAATACCACCTGCCCGTTTGTTGAGAAAGTATGGAACCGTGCTGAAGCTATTGCAAAAAATAATTATTCAATAGTGGTGCATGGCAAACCGCAACATGAAGAAACAAAAGCCACTTTCAGCCATAGCGCTTTTCGTACACCAACGGTAGTGGTAAACGATATGAAAGAAACTATTGAACTGGCTAAATATATTACCGGCGAAAAACCCAAAGAAAATTTTTATAACGAATTTGCCGGAAGATTTTCAAAAGATTTTAATATAGAAAAAGATTTGCAGCGCATTGGCGTGGTAAATCAAACTACCATGCTGGCCAGCGATACACAAGCAATAGCCGATTACCTGAAACAGGTAATGATAAAAAAATATCATCTCAGCGAAAAAAATATTTCCGAACGATTTGCAGATACGCGCGATACACTTTGTTATGCCACTTACGAAAATCAAACTGCGGTGTATGAATTATTAAATACGGCTGCTGACTTTGCAATAGTGGTAGGCGGCTATAATAGTTCTAATACTTCTCACCTGGTGGAACTGTGCGAAGAAAAATATGCTACTTATTTTATCAGGTCAGCAGATGAAATTATTTCTCCCAAAGAAATTCATCATTTTAATCTTCAGAAAAAGGAGGAAGTAATTTCTTTATCGTATTTGCCCGAAAAAAAACCGGCAAGAATTTTAATTACGAGCGGTGCAAGCTGCCCCGATGCTTTAGTGGAAGAAGTGATTGAAAAAATAATTTCGTTTTACAAACCATCCATTACCATTAATGATATAATGAATGAATTTGTCTAATGCAGTTCGTTTATTTCTCTAATGCCATTTTTTTGCCCATCTTTTGCTTTACCAGTTTTAATGCAAAATCCAATTGTTCTTTTTCCGTAAGGCTTGAGTTATTCAATTCCACTGCATCTGCCGCTTTCCGCAGTGGGCTTACTTCCCGGTGAGAATCTATATAATCGCGCAGTTCGATGTTGGCTTTTATTTCATCCAGCGTAATGTTGGGGTTTTTTTCAAACACTTCCTGGAAACGCCTTTCCACCCTTATGGCTTCATCGGCCACCATAAATATTTTTACTTCGGCATGAGGGAAAACGGTTGTACCGATGTCTCTTCCATCCATTACAATTCCTTTTCCGCGTCCCATCTTTTGCTGCTCTTTTACCGCAAAGGCTCTCACATCTTTTAATGAAGCGACATCGCTTACTTTTTCTGCAATTACCAAATCACGGATGATGTATTCTACATTTTCACCATTCAGGTACATGTCCGATGTATCGCTATGTTCATTGGAAATAAACTCCAGCGTTATATTTTGCAAAGCCTCTTTAATTTCTTCTTCATTATCTATGTTCACATTATTTCTCAGAAAATATAAAGTGATGGCCCTGTACATGGCGCCGCTATCAATATAAATATATCCAAGTTTTTTTGCCAATTGCCGGGCCAGCGTGCTCTTGCCGCAGGAAGACCAGCCGTCAATGGTTACAATTATCTTTTCTATCATTACACAAAAATAAAATTTAGCGGCAATATTCATTCATAAAAAAAGCGCCGTTTTGCAACAGCGCTCTCTTATTTTTATTAAACAAATCTGTCATGCTTTTGAAGGCTCTTCTTTTATCACGTCGCCTTTCAGTTCGAAAGTAAGTTTTGAATTTTCCGCATCCAGCCCGGCAATAAGCACATCGCCATTCTTTATGTGCATATTCAAAATTTCTTCGGCCAATGGGTCTTCAAGATACTTTTGTATAGCGCGGTGTAATGGCCTTGCGCCAAATTGCGAATCATATCCTTTTTCAGCAAGGAATTTTTTTGCATCGGGTGTAAGCTCAAGCGTAAAACCAAGATTGCTTAACCTTTTGGTAACTCCTTTCATCAATATGTCAATGATTTCAAAAATATTTTCTTCTGTAAGCTGGTTAAATATCATCACATCATCTATCCTGTTCAAAAACTCAGGGCTGAAAGTGCGTTTCAGCGCTTTTTCAATAATGGCTTTATTATTTTCTTCCGCACTCTTCACCCTCGATGCAGTAGTGAAACCAACGCCATCTCCGAAATCTTTCAACTGCCGGGCACCTATGTTAGATGTCATGATGATCATCGTATTTTTAAAATCCACTTTTCTGCCAAGTCCATCGGTTAGCTGGCCATCGTCCAGCACCTGCAATAGTATATTATAAATATCGGGATGCGCTTTTTCAATTTCATCCAACAGGATTACGGAATATGGTTTTCGTCTAACCTTCTCCGTTAGTTGACCACCTTCTTCATAACCCACATAACCCGGAGGTGCACCGATTAATCTTGACACGGTGAATTTTTCCATATACTCACTCATATCAATCCGGATCAATGCATCATCGCTGTCGAACATATATCTTGCCAAGGCTCTTGCCAATTCTGTTTTGCCCACACCTGTTGGCCCAAGGAAAATAAATGTACCGATTGGCTTCTTAGGATCTTTAAGCCCTACCCTGTTTCTTTGAATAGCTTTTACTACTTTTTGAATGGCTTCTTCCTGGCCTACCACAGCGCCGGAAAGGTCTTTGGCCATATTGCGAAGTTTTTCTGTTTCGGCCTGCACCATACGTTTCACCGGAATGCCGGTCATCATACTTACCACTTCAGCTATAGCTTCTTCATCTATCGGGTAGCGTTTGTGTTTGCTTTCTTCTTCCCAGTCAGACTTTGCTTTTTCCAATTGCTCCTGCAATCTTTTTTCTGTATCTCTCAATGATGCTGCTTCTTCAAAACGCTGACTTTTTACTACTTTATTTTTTTCGTGTTTAATGTCATCAATCTTTTTCTCCAAAGCAATCACACTTTCGGGAACATTAATATTTTTCAGATGAACTCTTGCTCCTACTTCATCCAATACATCAATTGCTTTATCCGGAAGCAACCGATCCGTCATATACCGGTCGCTTAGTTTTACACATGCCTCAATGGCATCATCGCTGTAAGTTACATTGTGATAATCTTCGTACTTGCTTTTGATGTTGGAAAGTATTTCAATAGTTTCGGGCACACTGGGCTGCTCTACCATCACTTTTTGAAAACGGCGATCAAGTGCGCCATCTTTTTCTATATACATTCTGTACTCATCCAATGTACTTGCACCAATGCATTGCAGTTCGCCCCGTGCTAAAGCAGGTTTGAAAATATTGGAAGCATCCAGCGAACCACTTGCCCCGCCTGCACCTACAATGGTATGTATTTCGTCAATAAATAAAATTACATCCCGGTTTTTCTCCAGTTCATTCATGATGGCTTTCATCCTTTCTTCAAACTGCCCGCGATATTTTGTTCCGGCTACCAAAGCAGCAAGGTCTAATGATACTACGCGTTTATCAAACAAAACGCGGCTTACTTTTCTTTGAATGATTCTTAAAGCAAGGCCTTCCACAATGGCTGTTTTACCAACACCCGGTTCACCTATCAAAATCGGGTTGTTCTTTTTACGGCGGCTGAGTATTTGAGACACTCTTTCTATTTCCGTTTCGCGGCCTACAATCGGGTCGAGCGTTCCCATTTCTGCAAGACGGGTAATGTCGCGGCCAAAATTGTCGAGTACCGGCGTTTTTGATTTTGCCTGTCCGCCACTGGCACTTTTTGCAGAACGCTGTTGTGAATATGATTTTTTATCATCATCAAATTCATCACCTTCATCATCCTGAAACTCTGCCTTTGGGTCTGTTTTTACATACCCCAATTCATTTTTAAACATATCATAATCCACATCGAACTGGTTCAATATTTGCGTGGCAATATTTTCTTTGTTCTTTAAAATAGAGAGCATCAAATGCTCGCTTTCCACCAGTGGGCTTTTATTGGCCTTAGCCTCTAAAACCGTTATCCTGATTACTTTTTCCGCCTGCTTGGTTAGCGGCAGAGAGTTAATATTGGCAATATTTTTACCCGTTTTATCTTTCACGGCAAGCTCTATTTCTTTTCGTAGTTCATAGAGGTCCACGTTAAGGGCTTTCAAAATTTTGATAGCGGTGTTTTCTCCGTCGCGGATAAGCCCTAATACCAGATGTTCGGTGCCAATAAAATCGTTTCCAAGGCGCAGCGCTTCTTCCCTGCTATAAGAAATGATTTCTTTTACCTGTGCTGAAAAATTGTTGTCCATTTAAAACCAATTTATTTCTATACAATAATAACGAATATATTTTATTCGGGGTTTCCAAAAACAATCCACAAGGTGTTGAAAACAATGTAAGAAAAGGTTAAAAAGGGAGGGAATTTATAATGATGAAGCTACTCGAATCTATTACAAAAGAAATAAACAATATAAAATACCGGCCTTTGCCTTACCAATTTTACATGTGTCCCTGTGCCTAAGGTAATACGATTTTAAAAATAAAAAATTGTATAACCCGTTACACATTTATTCAACCACACTTTTTCTTTTCAATATCTTTGAATAAATATACCATTTATTCACGATTTTGAACTCAACCCTGATTATGAATGTCAAAGTTAATACCAAAGAAAAATTTCACGTCATAACTATTCAGGAACCGGTTTTATCTGCTAATATGACAGCGCAACTTGACGAAACTTTGCTTGGTTATGCCGCGTCCTCAATAAAAAACGTGGTGTTGAGTTTAAAAGATATTCAGAAAATAGATGAGGCTGCGGCAATACGGTTGGCGGAAATTCAACAAAAATTTTATGAAACTAATTGTTCATTCGTGATTTGTAACCTGGCACCCGATGTTGAAAATTTTTTAGATGAAAAAGAATTGCTGGAAGTAATGAATGTAACACCCACCGAAAGTGAAGCATGGGATATTGTGCAGATGGAAGAAATTGAAAGGGAATTAACCCAAAACGATAATTAATAAAATAACGAATACCAACCCTTAAAACTATAACCGTGTTTTCTGTAACGATCCTTGGAAACAATTCTGCAATACCTGCACACAACAGGCACCCGACTGCACAGATATTGCAAACCATGGAGCATACTTTCCTGATTGATTGCGGCGAGGGCACGCAAATGCAAATGACCAATTACAAAATAAAACGCGGAAAGATCAATCACATTTTTATTTCGCACCTGCACGGCGATCATTATTTTGGTTTGGTTGGTCTACTTACCAGTCTTGGTTTGAATCAAAGAATTGGCAACCTGCATATTTTTGCACCACCTCCGTTGCAACAAATCATCCATATGCAATTGGAAGTAGCAAAAGCCAGTTTCACTTACCCGCTCGTATTTCATGATATTACTGAGGAAGGCATATTGTTTGAAGATAAAAGATTTTGTGTGGAATGTTTTAAAGTGCTGCACCGGATAGAATGTTGGGGATTTATTTTTCGCGAGAAAAAAAATTTACGAAAAATAAATCCAGATAAAATAAAAAAATATAAAGTGCCTACTACCTTTTATGAAAACCTGCATAATGGAGAAGACTATGTTTTAAAAAACGGCAAGGTGATAAAAAATGAAGTGCTTACTACGCCGGTTTCGCCCCCAAAGTCGTATGCGTACTGCGCGGATACAAAATATTATGAAGCAATTGTTGAAAAGGTAACTGGTGTTGATCTTTTATATCACGAAGCTACTTACCTGCACGCGCTCGAAGAAAAAGCAGTGAGCCGGTTTCACTCCACTGCCAAGCAGGCTGCAATGATTGCTAAAAAAGCTGGTGTAAAAAAATTAATACTCGGGCATTTTTCGTCTATGTATGAAACATTAGATGAATTTAAAAAAGAAGCGTGCGAAATTTTTCCCAATACAGAAATAGCCGAAGAAGGTGCGTGTTTTATTGTGTAAAATTATTTAGCACCAATGATTGTCCATTTGTAAAATTCAGGAAAATGTTTACGCCAGGCTGCTTCGTTATGTTTTGCATCTTCATCAATAACTTCTTTTATGGGTGAAGACGAAACAGATTTTATTTCTTTTTCAATGCGCTTCATATCCGGAATCATAGAATCGCCTTCTTTCCCGCCTGCATAAAAAAACAATCGGGAATTTATTTTTTTTGCATCCGCAATGGTTGTGCTGTCAATTCCGGAAGCCGTCCAGAATGCGGGTGAAAAAATTCCTGCGCCGCCATATACCTGCGGATATTTCAACACTGCATACAGCGAAATAAGCCCGCCCATTGAGCTTCCGGCGATAAATGTATTCGCTTTATTTTTTAAAGTATGATAATGTTTGTCAATAAATGGCTTTAAAATTTTTACTAAAAAATCAACATACCGATCTCCTTCACCTTTACCAAAACTTTGAAACTCCCATGGATTGTATTCCTGCATTCTTTTAAAATTTCCATTATCAATACCAACAACAATCACTTCTTTCTTATGCTGTTTAAAAATTGCATCTAAAAATTCATCCACACCCCATTCGCCTGCATAAGAAGTTTCATTTTCAAAAATATTTTGCCCGTCGTGCATGTACAAAACAGGATATCGTTTTTTTGATTTGGCATAACCCGGAGGAAGATACAACCAGATTCTTCGCGTTCGTTTTAATTGCGGAATGTAAAAGGCAGTGTCCATTATTTTTACATTCACTGATGCGGAGCTATTTTTTTTAGAAGAAACAGGGTGTTTAAAGTCATCATTCCATCCCGGAATTTTTATATGAATAGTTGTATCGGATGTTACTTGTAAAGTGCGGTTCTTAATTCCTTTTCCTGAAGAATCAGTTTCCACTTTTTCCCAGTTTCCCCGGGTAAATTTATATTCATAATTTCCCTGCACCAAAGAAAAAATTATGGATGAAGCTCCATCATGGTTATTGATTAATTCAAAATTTGTATCGGCGGGATTCCAGTTATTAAAGTTTCCTGCAACAAATAAATGATCGGCAGAATGCAGCACCGACGGCTGTTTTACTACAAGGGTAATTTTATATTGTGAAAAAGCATTGAAAGAAACAAAAAGAAAAATAATACAACTGTACTTATACATAGCAATCATCAACAAAAATTTATTTATTCATAGAAAGAAAATTCTTTATTTTTTGATGCACGCCTGCACTTAGAGGAACCAAAGGCAACCGCAATATATTTTCTATCATTCCCATTTCAGCAAGAAAACATTTTACACCTGCAGGATTATTTTCAGCAAAAAGCAAATCCATTCCATCCAATAATTTATACTGGATTGTTTTTGCTTCATCCAACTTATTATTCATTACTGCACGAATCATTGCTGAAAAATCTTTTGCAAAACAATTTGCCGCAACACTTATCACTCCATCCATACCAAGTGTTATTAACGGAAATGCAATATGATCATCTCCGCTTACTACCAAAAAATCTTTTGGTGCATCTTTCAAAATATGCATACACTGCACCATGTTGCCACTTGCTTCTTTAATACCTGCAATGTTTTTACATTCGTGTGCAAGCCTCAGCGTGGTATCTGCATTCATGTTGCTGCCGGTACGGCCAGGTACATTATATAATATAACAGGCCTGGGGCAAGCCTCTGCAAAAAGTTTGTAATGCTGGTAAATACCTTGCTGCGACGGTTTATTGTACGAGGGGCTTGAACTCAACACTGCTATTGATTTATCAAGCGGAAGTGTATGGATACTTTTTATTAATTCAGCGGTATTGTTATTTGACAGGCCCACTACCACCGGCACACGATTGTTTGCTTTATTATAAGTGCAATTAATCACATCCCTCATTTCTTCCCTGCTGAGTGTAGCCGCTTCGCCAGTGCTACCAAGGCTTACAATGTATTCAACACCGCTTGCTATCAGGTGATCTATTAAGCCTTCAAGTGCGGTAAAATCAATCTCCATATTTTTTTTGAACGGAGTAACTATTGCGACTCCTGTTCCACGCAATATTTTTTTTAAAGACATGATAATTTTTTTTGTCAATAAATTTAAAAGTAAATCTTTCTGCAGGGATTATATTTCTTCCCAAACTCCCATCTTTTGAAATTTGGCTATTCGTTCTGCAACTAATTTCTTCGGGGGAATTTTTTTCAGGCTTTCTATCAGTGGTTTTATATGCGATTTGAAATGTGCAGCAGCTTCATCATAATCCCAGTGTGCTCCGCCTAATGGTTCCGGAATAATATCATCTACCAATCCAAACTTCAGCATTTCACTGGCTGTTAAATGTAATTGTTCTGCGGCAACTTCTTTTTTATCCCAATTATGCCACAAAATTGAACTGCAACTTTCAGGCGAGATAACGGAGTACCATGTATTTTCCATCATCAGCACTTTATCTCCCACACCAATACCTAATGCGCCACCACTGGCGCCTTCGCCAATGATAATACATATAACGGGAACGGTTAGACGAAGCATTTCATAGATATTTTTTGCAATGGCTTCCCCTTGTCCCCTTTCTTCTGCCTCGAGGCCGGGAAAGGCGCCAGGTGTATCAATCATTGTGATGATAGGCTTATTAAATTTTTCTGCAAGCTGCATTAATCGTAAAGCCTTGCGGTAACCTTCCGGATTAGCCATTCCGAAATTGCGTAATTGACGCATCTTGGTGTTAGTGCCTTTTTGTTGGCCAATCACCATTATTGTTTCGCCATCAAGCTGAGCAAAACCCCCTACCATTGCTTTATCATCACGCACGTTCCTGTCGCCATGTAGTTCTATAAAGTTGGTAAACACTTTCAAAATATATTCCAGTGTATAAGGTCTGTCCGGGTGACGACTCAACTGCACACGCTGCCATGGTGTAAGATGTTCGGTAATTTCTTTTCTTTTAAACAGAATCCGTTCTTCCAGTTTTTTTATAATAAGGTCATAATCTGCACTGGGGTTTTTGGCTGCGAGTTTTTTATTCTCTTCTATTTGCTCATACAATTCTTTGATGGGTTGTTCAAAATTTAAGAATTGCCGGGATGTAACTGACATACTTCAATTAGAATTAATGGTTCTCTTTTTCAGAAAAGCGAAGGTACGCAGCGAAAATTAAATGAAACATTCCAATTCAGCCGGGTTAATTTTTTATTATAAAGCCTTCTTTCTTTTTTAAAGACAGGAATGAAAATGATAATTGCAGAAACTTATTTTTTATTATCTTGCGCTCCCGTTTTTTAAAAGGATCGGTAGTTCAGTTGGTTAGAATGCTGCCCTGTCACGGCAGAGGTCGCGGGTTCGAGTCCCGTCCGGTCCGCTGATTTAGAATCAAATTAACTCGAAGTCGCTTAAAATGCACGTTTTACGCGACTTTTTAGTTTTAGGCCGTCAAAGGTTGACCAAACTAAATCAAACCATTCGATTAGCAGGAAAAAAAACTTCAACTTTGCTAACCGAATCAAAAGGTAATTAATTACTTTTTCTATCACTACCACGAGTTAAAAGAGAGCTGAGGTGCTTTAAAAATTATTCATTTTTAAAGTCACCGCAAATGCAACAAACTTTTTCCATACTCTTCTGGGTTAAAAAAATTGTCTTAAGAATGGTAGAGCCCCGATCTGCGCCCAGTTAACAATCAATGGCAGCCGAATTGAGATTTCAACTCAAAGAGAAGTCGCATTAACGAAATAAGAATCAAATGCACAAAATGTTTCCGGAAAAAATAATGAAGCGTAGGCTATCAACAATCATTTGGCAATGATGAAAGGGCTATGCATCTCTTCCTTAATAGCTAAGCCAGGGAAAAGCCAATCCTAAGCCACCCCAAAACCATTTCCGCTATTGTAAAATAAAATTTTTTAAAAAAAAATTTTGTAGTTGGAATAAATACCTGATTTTTGTAGTGTACTACTTAACTAATACACTAATGATTGAAGTCAAAAACTTATCCTTCGGCTACAAAAAAAGAAAGCTGCTATATAAGAATTTAAATCTCACTTTACCCGTTGGCAGCATTTATGGTTTGCTGGGAAAAAACGGCGCAGGAAAATCAACATTACTTAAAAATCTTACAGGATTATTGTTTCCAAAACAGGGTGAACTTATTGTTAATGGCTTCACACCAAAAAAAAGATTGCCTTCTTTTTTAGAGACAATTTATTTTATTCCTGAAGAGGTTTATGTGCCTTCACTAACCATTGATCGTTACAAAAATTTGTTCTCGCCTTTTTATCCTTTGTTTAATGAAGAACAATTCTATAGTTATCTTGATTCACTTGATGTGCATGATAAAGGCAAGCTTAATACTTTATCATTTGGTCAGCAGAAAAAATTCATCATTGCCTTTGCACTCGCCTGCAATACGAAAATTTTATTATTGGATGAACCAACCAATGGCTTGGATATTCCTTCCAAAATAAAATTCAGGAAACTGATCGCTTCTGTTTTTACAGATGATAAAATGATTTTCATCTCGACACACCAAATCCGGGATTTGGATAATTTAATTGACCATGTAATCGTCATTGATAACGGGGAATTATTGCTGCAGGCTTCTATTGCAGAAATAGAAAAGAAATTGAGTTTTAAAGTTATGGATGAAATGCCGAATGAAAATAATGTATTGTTTGCTGATTCCTCATTGAAAGGTTATGCTGTTGTAATGGAAAATAAAACTGCAGAAGAATCGAAAGTCAATCTTGAATATTTATTTAATGCAGTTACGGAGAATCCTGCAAAAACAAAATCAATCTTTAATACCAAATAACTCTTATGGACAATACTTTCAATGTAAAAAGATTTGGTTTATTCTTTAAGAAAACAATTACAGAAAGACCCGTGCAAACAATTGGCGTTACTGTTTTGTTATTGTTACTGTCGTTCATTCTTTATGCAGTGACAAAAAAATTGTTAGGTTTTACTGCTGCCCAAAACCTGACTTTTATCTGGGGATTATCTGGTGGCGGATTTTTCTTAGCCTCGTTTGTATTTGGCTATTTCAGTAACAATGCCAGTGGTTCCTCTTATCTCACGTTACCTGTTTCGTATTTTGAAAAGTGGTTATGCAGTATAATTATTACCGGTGTACTCTACCCAATTATCTTTTTAGTTTTTTATCATTTTATGGATATGGCTTTTGTTGCTGCGTATCACAACAGTCTTGACCCGACATCTATTTTTTACAAACGACAGTATGATAGCGTTTTTGTTTTTGACATGAATGGAATTCTTGCCTGGAAAGTTTATTCATTGTTTCTTACGCTAACAGGTGCAATGCTTACAGGTACTTTGTACTTTAATAAAATTCCGTTTATAAAAACCGGCATAACAGTTTGTATTATTTTATTCCTGCTTTTAGGATTAAACTGGTTAATAGCAAGTGTTTTATTTAGTAACATGACGCTTAACGATGCAGGACCTTATGATCATGTAACACTTGCAGTGGGTAAAGAAGAAGGAACATTAATACTGCCTCCTGACATGGAGAATTTTTTTTATTAGTGTTTTGCGTTCGTACTACCTGTAATATTATGGATTTTACCATTGAGCCGGTTAAGAGAAAAAGAATTTTAAAATTTCACGCATGGAGTTTAAAGATAATCCGGCGATTTACATACAAATAGCAGAACACGTTTGCGAACAGATATTATTAAAGAAATGGAAACTGGGAGATAAAATAATCAGCATAAGAGAATTGGCTGTGCAAATACAGGTAAACCCTAATACTGTGCAGCGTGCATATGATCTTTTACAACAGCAAAACATCATTACCAACAAAAGAGGTATTGGATATTTCATAGAAAATGATGCGCTGGAGCGCATTCTTAGTTTTAGAAAAGAACAGTTTATAGAAAATGAATTGCCCGTTTTTATGCGCAATATTTTTTTATTGAAGATGGATTTCAAAGATATAAAAGCAATGTACGATGAATTTGTAAAAAAGAATTTTAAAAAATAAGTATATGAAATTTACTACAAGAATTTTGGCGTTGATATTCGTATTGATGATTGCCGGTTTGCTGTCATCAAACATGATTTTGAAAAAACAATATGATGCGATGGATAAGAGTGATATTTATTGGACGTACGATAAAGTATTGGAACAGCCATTTAAATATTTAAATATAAACGGAGGCAACGAAACAAATATTTATTACGAACCAAGCCCGAAACCATCCGTTCGCTTGTTGCAGGAATGGATAAAATATCATCATGGTGAAATAAAAGCGAGTGTTCGCAACGATACGTTGTATCTCAATTTTGATTACAAAGCCGCTAGTCCCTTTGAAAAAGTTTGGTTGCGCAATTCAGCACCGGTGCGCATTTTTTCGCCGGAACTTTTATCAATAACCGGCAACAATACGCATTTCGAAATGCAAAAGGTTAAGCAGAAAAGCATTAATGTAAGCATCACCGGCAAATCATCATTTGAAGTTGAAACAATGAACAAGGAAATGGATAGTGTAAATGTTTATCAAAGAGATTCTTCAGAAGTCGTATTTGAAATTTCGCCTGAGTATCTAACTACAGTGGTTACCGATAAAACAAGAATTGGTTTCAAATCAACCACAGTAGATCAAACAAATAAAAATGAATCAATCAGTATTCGATCCGTTAATGCAGATATTGATGGACATAGTTTGCTGGATGTCGGTCATGTACAAATACAAAACCTGCAGCTACATATTGGAGATAATTCCGCAATTATACTTTCGGGTGGTGCGTTGAAAAGAATAAATGCAGCCAGGAGCCGCTAATAGGGAAACTATCGTCAAATGGAATTCACCTCTTGGATGTCTCCAGACATGCTTAGAACGCCGGTTGCAGTTTTGCAGTAAAATGACGAAGCAACGGCGCTTCTTCTACAATTTTTAATCCTTTTATTTTAATCCTGTTTTCATACACTTCAATAATTACTTCGGCCACATAGTCAATATGGCTTTGTGTATAAACTCTCCTCGGAATGGCTAATCGCACCAGTTCCATTTGCGATGGAATTAAATTTCCCTTTGTATCATACTTGCCAAACATCAATGAGCCAATCTCCACACTGCGGATACCGCCTGCAACATACAATGCGCAAACCAGCGCCTGGCCTGGATATTGGTCAATAGGTATGTGTGGTAAAAATTCTTTAGCATCAATATACACAGCATGACCGCCGGCAGGTTGCATCACCGGGACTTTCGCTGCTATCAGTTTTTCTGTGAGATATTCAATACTACGGATACGATATTGCAAATAGTTTTCGTCCATAACTTCTTTCAGCCCGATGGCGATGGCTTCAAGATCTCTTCCGGCAAGTCCGCCATAAGTAGTAAATCCTTCGGTGATGATTAAAAGATTGCGACAACGAGTAGCCAAGTGATTATCTCTCATTGCAAGAAATCCGCCGATATTAGCAAATGCATCTTTTTTTGCGCTCATCGTGCAACCATCGCAGTATGAAAAAAGTTCGGCAGCAATTTGAGGAACGCTTTTATTTGCATAACCTTTTTCACGCAGCTTGATAAAATAACTGTTTTCTGCAAAACGGCAGGCATCAATATAAAACAGGATGTTGTTTTCTTTACATATTGCGCTTACCTCTTTTATATTTTGCATGCTCACTGGCTGTCCTCCACCCGAGTTATTAGTTACCGTCATGATGACCATCGGAATATTCGAAGCGCCTTTTTCTTTAATTACTTTTTTCAATGCAGCTACATCCATGTTTCCTTTGAAAGGCGCTGCAATGCCCGGATGTTTTCCTTCTTCACACAAAAGGTCAATGCCTTCCGAGCCGGCAAATTCAATATTGGCTCTTGTTGTATCAAACAATGTGTTACTGATAAAATATTTTCCCTGCCCGACTGAGCCGTTCGGGCGGGCTTTACCACTAAGAACAGTAAACAGAATTTTTTCTGATGCCCGGCCCTGGTGCGTGGGGATCACAATCGGCAGACCGGTTACTTCTTTCACTGAACTTTCGAAATGAAAAAAACTGGAACTGCCGGCATAAGATTCATCACCCATCATAATACCTGCCCACTGACTGCTGCTCATGGCGCTGGTGCCGCTGTCCGTAAGCAAATCAATGATTACTTTATCTGCAGGAATTTGAAAGGGGTTATAAAAAGCATTTTCAAGAATAGTTTTTCGGTCTTCGGCTGTGTTGAAATAAATAGGTTCAACTGATTTTATTTTAAAAGGCTCGATAATTGTTTTCATTATTGTTTTATTGATTTGATTAAATATATCCCTGCACTTTCGGTTTCATCATTTTTTACATCAGCTTGTTGAATTAAAATGAGAATATAAAAATAGATTTATTCATTCATGAAACATGCAGATAATTATTTTGCTGCGGTATTAAATTCTTTTGTTTCACCGACCTTAGTAATATTTACTTTTTGCCAATTGATAAAACTATTTTTAAAAAATTATTTTATCAAATTTCATATCACATTATCCCAAATCATATAAAATAATAGGATTAGGTATTCTACCTAATCCTATAAATTTATTTTTTTTAAAGTAATTCGAGAATTAACTACATTCCGTTATTATTCTTTCTGTTTTACTGCAAATACTGCTGAACCCGATACACCCTGAATATTTGCGGTAATGGTTACAACACCGACACCGGAAAATTTTACAATGCCATCGGCAGAAACCTGTGCCACTGCATCATTACTGCTATGGTAATTTATTTTTGTCTTAGATAAATCAACAAAGGAACCATCATTATTTACTGCTTCTATAATATGATCGGCTTCGGGAACAAATCCTTTCCTGGCGGCTGTTACATCGCTTTCTATCCATTTGTTTTTGCTGTTCAGATCAAGTACATCACCCACTTCATAAACAAGATTTTCCGGTTCCACGGTTACATGAACAATCTTTGCAGTAAGTATGCCTTTAATATTTACCATTTGCGAATCCACAATATCACTGGAATTTTTTGCTAACTGAAATTGATAATTCCCATTATATACCACTTCTTTTTTATGATACTTATTCCAATTAGCCAGTTGAGTGCAATTAACTATTAAAGAAATATGTTCAGTTTGTCCTGGCTCCAGCATTTTAGTTTTCTGAAATCCATTTAATTTTTTTATTGGTAAATCTGTGCCTTTTATTTTAGGATAGGCGACATATAACTGTGCTACATCAGTTCCCGGCACGTTGCCTGTATTAGTTACATCAAAACTTACTATTACACTATCATCAGGCGATACATTGTAAGCAGATACTTTCATATCGTGATATTTGAATTGTGTATAGCTCAATCCGTAACCAAAAGGATATAATGGCTTGCCGGTAAAATATTGATAAGTGCGTCCAAGCCCATTTGTTTTATCAGGCACCAAATAGTAATCGGACTTATCCGGTAACTGATCATCATTGATGTACCAGGTAAAATTCAAATGCCCTCCCGGGTTTTTTTTGCCCGCCAAAACACTGGCCAATGCTGTACCCTGGCTTTCGCCATTATAACCACTAAATACGATTGCCGGAAAATAATGTTGTATATAAATAATATTGAGCGGCGCCATAGATTGAAGAACTAATATCATATTCTTATTCCCCTGTTGCGCTGCCTGGTAAATCAACGATGCGTAATTGCCGGGAATTGCAAGGCTTGCCAGGTCATGGCCTTCGCTGGCAACTGCATCGTTGGTTCCAATAAAAACAATTACCGCATCTGCTTTCCGTATGTCTGATTTTATTTTTTCATTCAATACTACCGGTTCCACTGATGTAGTGGAAGTATTCGTATTATCAAATTTTACTTCTATTTGTGCATTCATTTTTTTAAAAACTTCAGTAATCCCTTTCACTGCACTTACCTGTAATGTTGGATTACCTGAATATCCACCCAATGTAACTTTATTTGCAAGGTCACCTAAAATTAATACGCTGTGAAGTTTGCCTGGATTCAATGGCAGTAACATTTTTTTTGTACCCGGCACAGGATTATTTTTTAGTAATACCAAAGCATTCTCAGCCACTTCTTCTGCGAGTTTTTGATGAACAGGATTTTGTATTGTTGCTTTGGTAATACGACTATAAGGAACAACAGAAGATGGATCAAATTCACCGGTTCGCATACGAATAGTAAAAACGCTGGTAAGCGCATTGTCTATAACGCCCTTACTTAAAATTCCGGCTTTTATTGCTTCGCGTATATTTGAAATAGTATATTCATCTCCTGTACAATTCAGGCTGGTGCCGGCTCTTAAAGCAAAGGCTTGTCCGCCGGCTTCGCCGGAAACTGTATCTTTTGTTTGAATATTCACCCAAATTATTTTGTTATTATGCAACTCAGGTATCCATCCGGGTGGCGCCCAAAAATGACCGTTGGGAAAAGTGCTGTAAGTTGTTCCTACAGCGCCGCAGTCTGAAGTAGTATAACCATCAAATCCGTAAGTGCGTTTAGCCAATACATCCACCGTATAAGTATTGGCAACAGCAGGAGTTCCATTGATAGCATTATAAGAATTCATGATGCCGGATACATCAGCATGTTCAATCAAATAACGGAATGTTGCCGTATAATAATCCCGGATGGTTTCATCATCTGCATCGGAAGAAATACCGGTGCGGTTATTTTCAAGATTATTCAATGCATAATGCTTTGCTGTTGCTGCCACTTTCAAATATTTATTTTCCGGTGTGCCATTCATAGCCTGTCCCTGGAAACCATTTACAAAAGCGGCTGTCATTTTAGAAGCGAGATAAGTGTCTTCGCCAAAAGCTTCGTCAGTACGCCCCCAGCGCGGATCCCTGTCCATATTGATAGTAGGCGCCCAAAAAGTTAAGCTTCCGTAATTATCACGTGAATCGCTCAAATTATTTTGTGCAACACCAAACAATGATTTATCTAAAAAACCGCGCACTTCATCTGAAATAGCAACGGTCTCCTGGTAAATAAGATTTGGATCCCACGTCATCGTGGAAGCGAAATTGACAGGAAAACTGGTAGCACGCGGAGCGCTTTCATCTTTAGGGTTTCCGTTATTCAAATTTCCAAACAAAGCATTAACACCATGCTGCGCTTCATTCCAATAAACATATTGCTGCACGCCCAAACGTGGTATAGCCGGTGCATAATTGGTATGGAGCTGCTTGACCTCTTCTTCCAAAGTCATCCTCGAAACAAGGTCTGCAGCACGTTGTTTAAAAGTATAGTTGGTATCCAGGTAAATCGGAGTGCCGCTCTCCGCTGAATTTTTTTGTACACTGCTTTGGCCATGAGTACCCGGAATAAAATAAAAAAAACAAATCAATAAAGCAGCAATAAAAGAAAAGGTTTTATAACCCTGCAAAAAATAAAAATCATTTTTTATCATAGCAATGAATTTGATATAAAATTATAAATATAATAAACGTTGCAGTTATACTTTCAAAAAATCAGCGCAATCCGGAAAAACAATTTTGTTTTTTTCAAAAATAATAATATGTTTGAACAAATGAACAAATTTTCTTTGTTGGATCATGACAGTAAAATTCCGCTTCACCTGCAAGCGGAGCAACGGCTCAGGAAGTTGATAAAGGAGAATAAACTAAAAGACGGCGATTCATTTCCTAAAGAAACTGACCTCGCCCGAAGATGGAGCATTTCCCGCAATACGCTCCGACAGGCTATCAGCAAACTGGTATATGAAGGTTTGTTAGAAAGAAAAAAGAGATTGGGCACTACAGTGAAAAAGAAAAAAATCACCACCGACCTGGGCAACTGGTTCAGTTTTACTCATGAAATGGAAGATAAAGGAACGCCATTCAAAGATTTGAAAAATATTGTATCAATAGTGAAGTGCAATAATGAAACAGGTAAACGCCTTCAAATTGATTCGGGCAAACAGGTAGTATGCCTCGAACGGGTTCGCAGTACCAGCAATAAACCGATGGTGTATTTTAAATCTTTCTTTCATCCACGGATTGGGTTAACAGGCAATGAAAATTTTAAGCAGCCATTATATGAAATGCTTGATGAGCAATTTCATGTGGTACCAGTTTATTCACAGGAAGAAATAAAAGCAATTGCTGCAAATGAAAAAATTGCACGGATGTTAAACATTGAAAAAGGTTCTGCTGTTCTGGAAAGAAAAAGAGTGGTGCTGGATGCAGGCAGAAAACCCATTGAATATAATATCTGCTATTATCGCAGCGATTGTTTTACCTATAGTATAGAAATTAAGCGCTAACAACAGATGGCAACAGGAAATAAAAAAGTTGGTGTGGATGTAGGCGGCAGTCATGTTAGCGCCGCATTGATTGACACTTATCATGCCAGTGAAATGATTCGGATTGTAAACAGGCAACACATTAGTTCATTCGACACTGCTGATAATATTATTACATCAATAAGTAATTGTTTAAAAAAAATTATTGACAAGTCGCCGGTGGTTGATGCTGTTGGCATCGCATTCCCCGGTCCTTTTGATTATAATAAAGGTGTCAGCGTCATCAGGAATGTGGGTGGAAAATTTGAAAAAATATTTGGGCTGCATATTCAGCAGTCGGTGAAAGATTTCACAGGTCTTCATCATATACCCGTTGCATTTTTCAACGATGCACATTGTTTTGCCGAAGGTGCTTATTTCCTGCATCAGCTACACAGTAAACTTACCGTCTTTATTACATTAGGTACTGGCTTTGGCTCTGCGTTTATGGTTGATGGTGCATTAATAAATGCACATCCAAACATTCCCGCATCCGGCGCTTTTTACAATCAACCATTCGCGGGTACTATGGCGGATGATTTTTTTTCGACACGATGGATACTTAATCGTTATACAGAAATTACCGGCGTGCAGGCCATATCAGTAAAAGAAATTGTTGAAAATGGAAAAGCAAACATTGTAATGAAGGAGTTTGGCGAAAACCTCGGCAATTTTCTTTTGCCCTGGCTTGAAAAATTTCATTGCGATGAATTGGTCATTGGTGGAAATATTGCAAAAGCATTTCTGCTGTTTTCTGAACCATTAAAAAAAGAACTGAAACATCTTTCAGGTAAAATTAAAATCAAGTGTGTTGATAATACCGAAGAATGTATCATGGCCGGCGCCGCAGTGCTCGTAGGCAAGAAGAAAGAAAATGGAGATAATAAGCCATGGCGAAAAACATCCCAGGAATTATTGCCGGTATCAATAGAAAAAAATGACACAGCCATTTATAATATCTATCCTTCATTTTCATCAGGCGAAAAAATATATAAAGGATTTGAATTGCTTGCGGATGAAATAGTCAATGAAAAATTAGTTGTTATTGACGGATACATCGGTGTTTTGTGGGAATCATTTCGTGAAAAATTGCATCAGTCACTTTCTCAAAAAAATAAAAAAGTTTTTTGGTACGACATTAACGCCTGCCTGAAGCCTGCTGATGAAATCAACGATATGATTACCGCCAATCTCAATGGCGACGATCCTGTTTTTGGAAAAAGATATACCGGCAACATTGAAGATTTTTTTGATAAAGAAAAAATCAAACTGTTATCACCCGATCCTGAAGCAGACATCTGCATTGTTTACGGAACCGGCGCTTCGCTAACGAATCATAAAGGGAAACTGTTGTATTTGGATGTTCCTAAAAATGAAATTCAGTTTCGCAGCAGGGCGGGCAGCATTAGCAATCTTGGTGCAGAAGCGGCTTATGAAAGTTCCCAGATGTATAAACGTTTTTACTTTGCGGATTGGCCAGTACTTAATCAACACAAAGAAAAATTATTACCCTCCATAGATATAATTATTGACGAACAACGCAGCAATGAAATTACCTGGATGAAAGGGAATGCATTCAGAAACACATTACACAAAATGCTGCATCAACCTTTCCGTGTCCGGCCATGGTTTGAACCCGGCGTTTGGGGCGGCGACTGGATGAAAAAACATATTCCGAAACTGAACCAAAGCGTTATTAACTATGCCTGGTCCTTTGAATTGATTACTCCCGAAAACGGTATCGTGATAGAAGGCGATAAAAATTTATTAGAAATATCTTTTGATTTTCTTCTTTTCTTCGATAATAAAAAATTACTCGGTAAAGCGGCGAAAAAATTTGGAATGGAATTTCCTATCCGCTTTGATTTTTTGGATACATTCAATGGCGGCAATCTTTCTGTTCAATGTCATCCACGCCCAGCTTATGCCAAAGAACATTTCGGAGAAAATTTTACACAAGATGAAACCTATTACATTCTCGATTGTGAAGAAGATGCAAAAGTTTATCTCGGTTTCCAGGAAGACATTGATGCAAACGAATTTAAAAATCTATTGGTCAATTCGCAGGAAAATGCCATTGACATTCCCATTGAAAAATTTGTTCAAAAACATGATACACATAAACACGATTTGTTTTTGATACCCAATGGAACCATTCATGCCTCTGGAAAAAATAATCTTGTTTTGGAAATCAGCAGCACACCTTACATTTTTACTTTTAAAATGTACGATTGGTTGCGCCCCGGTTTAAACGGACAACCAAGACCCATCAATATTGAACATGGAATGAATAATCTTTACTTCAACAGGAAAGGAAATTATGTTTTTGAAAAATTAATATCACATCCAATAGTGGAAGAAGAATGGGCCGATGGGAAAAAAATACAACTGCCCACACACGAAGAACATTTTTACAGTGTGCATCGCTATGAATTTACCGGCTCGGTTCAAATCAATACCAACAACCAGTGCCATATCTGTATGCTGGTAGAAGGGAAAAAAGTAACTGTGAATGCTGACGGCAATGACTCAATATTTCATTATACGGAAACATTCATCATTCCTGCTGCTGCGGGTTCTTATCAATTGAAGAACGAAGGAAATGAAAAAGCGTTTGTAGTAGTGGCGCAGGTAAAAGATGAATGTTGTTAAAACGATTATTATTATGTCTAACAAATAAAAAAAATCTTTTCCAAAAAGTTTCAATATGAAAAATTCAGCAACAAATATAACTACTCTCGAATCTCTTTCAATGGAAAACAACAATGAAGTGATTAATAAAAAATTTATTATTCTCGTTAGCGCCGTTGCTGCATTAGGTGGATTGTTGTTCGGTTTTGATACCGCAATCATATCGGGTGCTATTCCTTACATCACTCCTTATTTTTCTCTTAATGAATATTGGCTGGGCTGGGCTGTAGGTTCCATCCTGATCGGCTGCGCTGCAGGAGCAATGCTGTCGGGCGGCCTGGCCGATAAATACGGTAGGCGTTATATGCTTATTATATGTGCAGTTTTGTTTGCTGTTTCAGGTATTGGCGCAGGCTTATCAACGAGCCTATTGGTATTTATTATTTTTCGTTTGATAGGAGGCTTAGGTGTTGGTGCTGCTGCAATGGTATCACCCATGTATATCGCTGAAATATCTCCTGCAAAGTGGAGGGGAAGATTGGTAAGCTGCTACCAACTTGCTATTGTGTTTGGAATTTTGATCGCTTATTTTTCCAATTATATGTTCGACGGGCTTGGCGACAATAACTGGAGATGGATGTTTGCTTCGCAGACTGCACCTTCGCTGTTGTTTTTTCTACTTTTACTCTTAGTGCCCGAAACACCACGTTGGCTAATCATGAAAGGAAGAAACCATGAAGCTGAAATAATTCTAAGAAAAGTTTCAGGTGGTGCAATGATTGAAAGCGAGGTGAACAAAATCAAAAACAGTTTTCACCATAAAAAAAGCGTTTCATTAAAACAAGTATTTAGCAAAACTTATAAACCGGTTTTGTTCATAGGCATTATCGTTGCCATATTCCAGCAGGTTACAGGAATCAATTCCATCATATATTATGCACCGGTAATTTTTAAACAAACGGGACTTGATAGTTCGTCTTCAATAATGCAAACAATCGGCATCGGCATTGTTAATATCCTGGCAACTTTAGGTGCTATAGCGCTTGTAGATAAGATAGGAAGAAAAAAACTTTTACTCACCGGGACCGTGTTAATGGGCATATCGCTGGTGACAATAGGATTATGTTTTCAGTACAGTTATTTTGATCATTACATTGTATTAATATTTATGTTGCTGTATGTGGCTTCGTTTGGTTGCACGCTCGGTGCTGTTGTGTGGGTTTATCTTGCCGAGATATTTCCAAATCTTATCCGCAGCCTTGCATTATCAATCGCAACACTCGCTTTATGGCTGGCCGATTTTGCAGTTACGCTCACCTTTCCGATAATGGCAAAACATTTAGGCACATCTTACACCATGTTTTGTTATGCAATTATGTGTGCACTGGCTTTTATATACATGTTGTTTAAGGTGGAAGAAACCAAAGGACGCACGCTGGAAGAAATCGAAACATTATTCATTCAAAAATAATTTAGTCATGAATAAAGAACACGCATATATAAATAGTGTGTGCATTAGTCAGGTGAATATAACCTTGATTGAGAAACCAAACGTTTCTATCGGAATTATTTTGCAGAAGATCAAAGAAAGAATAAGTCTATAACGAAAATAAAAACCTAATAAAAAACATATCAATACATACACATGAAAAAAATATTCCTATCACAAACACTAGCAATCATTTCTCTTGCCACGCTTGCGCAAACCAATGTACCTTACTTCGGGAAAATAAAATGGATCAATGGTTTTGCAAAAGAAATCAGCGGTGAAAATATTTCTTACTTCTCCGCTTTTCCTGATTATGCTACTGTGGCTTTGCTCACCCGCTCTACCGATGGGAAAAAAACAATTGAATGGGAAACTGCACCGGTGCCAAAAAATGTGAAAGGGCCTTACGTATATTTTAGCTGGGTAGCTGCACATTCAACAGGCACCAGCGGCGGCATCCGTA
>Ga0157370_10000990_pt1 | contig 35940 bp, 32 predicted proteins | sample C35metaG_FD_113463 | JGI IMG/M metagenome (GOLD analysis project Ga0157370, IMG submission 113463) | Corn rhizosphere microbial communities from Kellogg Biological Station, Michigan, USA - C3-5 metaG | ecosystem: Host-associated > Plants > Roots > Rhizosphere > Soil | place: USA: Michigan... | reverse complement strand
CGAATTCATCGCCGCCCATACGCGCCACCAGGTCATATTCGCGGCAAACCGATTTCAACCCGGCGCCTATGGCCCGCAGAACGCGATTACCTTCGAGGTGGCCAAAGCGGTCGTTGATCTGTTTGAATCCATCCAGATCCATGGTGAGCACGGTCATGGGCTGATGGCTGCGCCGGCTGCGCGACAACTCCGCATCCAGCTGCAGAAACAGCGAACGGGCGTTGGGCAATGTCGTCAGATAGTCGGTGGTGGCGGAGGTCTCCGCCTGCCGGTAGCGCAGGGCGTTTTCGATGGAGATGGCGATCTTGGCGTTGATCGCGAGCAGTATGCGCAGGTGATCCTTGGTAAAGGCGTCGCGGTCGGAATGATACAGCGTCAGCACTCCCACCACGCCGCCGGTTCCTTCGAGCGGTACTGCCAAGGCGGAACGCAGCGCCGAAAACTTGGTGGGATCGCTCAAATATCCGGACTCGACCGATGGGTTTCCATTGAGAATGGCTTTGCGGTTCTCCGCCACCCAGCCCGATAGCCCTTGTCCCACCGGAATTTGCAGCGACGAAAAGAGACGGAAGTCGTCACCGGCCACATATTCGGGCATAAGGACGCCGGCGCGTTGAACCCAGATCGCCAGCCCGTGATGCGGCACGATTCGCCGCAGACGCACGCCCAACAGAGATAAAGTTTCATCCAGGCTTAGCGAGTTGCCCAGGTCCTGAGAAATCTCGAATAGGGCCTGCACCTCCTGCCGGGCGGCTCCAATGAGACTCAAGAAATCAGTGCGCTGCGCGCCAGGAGCGCCGGACGCGGGCGGGCTGGCGTTAGGCGCGGCGGCTTCAAATCCCGCCGCCGGTGCAAGTCCGCGTTCAATTTTGATGTCTTTCGAGAGTTTGGCGGGATCGCCTTCGCGTGGAGCCTTGGCTTTTTTCTCGAGAGCAACGTAGTGCTTAGAAAGCTGTTCCACCACTCGCGGATCAAACGAGGTTCCCGCTTCCTTTTGCACCACTTTCATGGCCTCGTCGAGCGGCAGTGCACGCCGGTATTGGCGGTCTGACGCTAAAGCGTCCAGGCAATCTACGGCGGCCAGAATGCGGGCTCCGATCGGAATCTCCTCCCCTTTGAGGCCGAAGGGGTAACCACTGCCATCCCACTTTTCGTGATGTGCTCGCACGATCGGCACCACTGGATACGGGAACTGCACGCGCTCCAGAATTTCGGCGCCCACGATGGGATGAATCTTCATCTTTTCGAACTCTTCGGGCGTCAGCCGTCCGGGTTTGGAGATGATATGCTCGGGTACCGCCAGTTTGCCGATATCGTGCAGAATCGAAGCGGCCTGCAGCGCCTGCTGCTCCTCTTCGGTCAGGCCCAGTTCGCGGGCCAGCTCTCGCGCGTAAACCTGGACACGCGCCAAATGGTCGTGAGTGGTATCGTCCTTGGCTTCGATCGCGAGCGCCAGCGCTTCGATGGTTCGCAAATGGAGCGCAGAGACCGCCTCCAGATGGCTGCGCTCGTTTTCCACGCGTGCGACGTACAGCCGGTACGAGCGGAACACCAGATACAATACGGGACCGGTCAAGAGCACCGTGGGCCAGCCTGCCAAATGAACCGCGAAACTGGCGAGCTGCGCCACGGCGGCTCCCCCCAAGTAATACGGCAGCGACCAGAAGTAACCCTCCCGCCACACGTCCCAGACGGAAATCTTTTCGGCCAGCGACACCGCCAATGCTATGGGAATGGTATTCACCACGAAAAACGCGGTAGTTGCCAAGGCCAGGCGGATCGCTTCCTCCGCGTGATTCGCAAGCATCCAAGGCGAGTGGTATAGCCAGGTGGCTATCGTGGCGGCGACGGCCATGGTCGCCACATTGAAGGCAATCTGGGCTACGCTGGGCCTGCGCTTTTGATTCCAGAAACACTGCGCTAGCGCGACCGTCGATGAAAGAATCACCGTCTCCGACCCGGTTAGCTCCACTACGCCAAACAAGGCGAACAGGAGGCTTAGAGAAAGAGGGCTTGAGACCGCGGGGGCACTGAATTGGATTCCGCAAGACACAATCGCAATCGCCAGAAATCCGCCGAACTTGAGCAGGTCAGGAGAGTTCCAGCCATCGACAGCCAAGCCCAGCGCGATCGCGCCCAGCAGGGCCAGGATGCCAATATAAACGCGCACGATTCCCGGCAGTCGCGGCTCTTCGGCAGTCATAACCGGTAACCCCTAATGCACGCAGGCAGCCATGCGCTCTAGAGGTTATATGGGTGTATCCCAAGGAGTTAGCGGAGTATCCTCGACGCGGATTGGACAAAGTGGCGCTCGCAATGAGCGGCCATGCGACAAAGTGTCCCAATTTCAGGGGTGGTTTTCTCAGGTGGACTAGGGTGTTCGGCTGAGGGCACTACAGCGCTATTGCTGGCCAAATGGAATTGGGGCCATGGTCCTAAGATGACGCAACAAACCAAAATGTTCCTGGGAATGGAAGCGGTGATCGCCAGCGAGCCGATCCGCGCGCTGCTTTCCACCATCGAACGTGTGGCGCGCTCCCAGGCGACCGTCCTGATCATGGGTGAAAGCGGCAGCGGCAAGGAATTGATCGCCCGCGCCGTGCACCACTACTCGCCACGCTCGCACAAGCCATGGGTGGATCTGAGCTGCGCCGCGCTTCCGGAACACCTGATTGAAAGCGAGCTGTTCGGTTACGAAAAGGGCGCGTTCAGCGGCGCCGATTGCTCCAAGCCCGGTTTGTTCGAGATGGCCAGCGGGGGTACGATCTTTCTGGATGAGATCGGGGAACTGGATCCGCGCATGCAGGTAAAGCTGCTGCGCGTGCTGGATTCGGTGGCTTACTACCGATTGGGAGGCGTCAAGAAAATATCGGTGGATGTGCGCGTGGTCGCGGCCACCAACCAAGACTTGGAAAAGGCGGTGACCGAAGGCCGCTTCCGTGGGGACCTCTACCACCGCCTGGCGCAGTTCACGCTGCGAGTTCCTCCGCTGCGGGATCGGGTTGCCGACATTGCACCGCTGGCGCGTTATTTCCTGGCGCAGCAGGACCCGCATCTGACTCTTTCGCCGTCCGCCGTTGCGGCGCTTGAAGCGCAGTTCTGGCCGGGTAATATCCGCGAGCTGCGCAACGTGATTACGAAGGCGGCCGTGCTGGCGTCGCGGGACGAAATATCCGTGAGCGATCTGTCTTTCACGGTTTCATCCCGGTACGCAATGGAACCGGCCAACGATCTGGAGTCACTGGAGAAGCGCGCCATTCTTGAGGCGCTCAGCGCCAGCGGCGGTCATCAGCAGAAAGCCGCGGCGCAATTGGGAATCTCCCGCAGAACCCTGAATCGGAAACTGAAACTGTATCAACCGGAAGCCATGGGGGTGCCGGCGTGACCGTTTCGGTGGCCGAAAAGCGCCGCGAGGCGCGCCATCCGGGATCGGGAAACGTTTTGGTGCGCCCGGAAGCTCCGGGTTCGCGGGATATCCAGGGGAAACTGGTGGATGTCAGCGTCAGCGGGTTTCGTATGGCTCATCAATGCGCGGCGCTCACCGCCGGGCAGTACGTCGAATTCGCCCACGTCGAAGCGCGGGGCCGGGCGCGCGTGGTGTGGACCCGCATTCTGGAGCAAGCCGTAGAGAGCGGTTTTGTCGTGGCCGGCTAGCGGCGCTTGGCCGTCGAAGCTAATTGCGCGTCTGCTGCACTTTAGGCGAAGAGACGTAGCCGCTGATCAGATCCTTCTTGATGTCATTGACCACCAGCTCATAGGGCTGGGTAGCTTTCGACAACAGGAATTGCACCGGCTCGTTGAGGGTCTTGTCTTTCTTCTGGACGGTCTTGTCGTCGGCGATCACCTTGATGGTGTAGCGGTTGTTTTTGGGATCGGCTTTTTCAAGCTGCACGGCGATATCCCCTACCTTTTGAGGCGCCTTACTCTTGGTCAGCTTGAACTCGGTGTAGTTGCGCTCGCCCAAAGCCCGCAGCGCCGCTAGCTCTTTTCCGTTGGTGGCGATCAAGCCGCTCTGCACGCCCAAGTCGCCTTGCGTGGCTTTTAGCGTCGCAATGGTTTTCTCCAGCTCCGAGCGGGTAGCGGCCACGTCGGTCTTGACGTTGCCGACGTCAGTCGACACTTCGCCGATTTTGGTGTTGGCGGCAACCGTCTGATCCTTCACCTGGCTTACTTCGTTGGTTACGGCCGAAACGCGCTGGGCTTGATCTTGCTGCACCTTCTGCAGGCTGGCCGCGAGCTCGTCGGCGTGTTTTTCGGCATCTACTTTGGCTTGGCCGGAGAGCTGGCCGGCTTGGCGGCGCACCGCATCGACCTCACTCTTGAGCGAATCGACCGAACGGCGGCTGGTCTGTGTGGTTACGGCGGTGGTCTCATGGATCTTCGAGATCTCATCCAGCATTTGATCGCGCATCCGCGCCATTTCGGTGCGGGTTTGGCTGACCAGATAGAACAGATAGCCCGTTGCGGCAATCAAGGCGACCACGAGAACCAACATGACCGACACGCTGGGACCAGAAGAATTCTGGACCACCACCGGCGGTGTATTGGGATCAGTCGGGTTTGAATCTCCACGGATTGAAAACAAGGGGTTCTCCTTCCTTCACTCTATATTACATCGGGAGACAACAATGTTTAGTGTAGCCATTTCATGCCTCCGCGACACGATACAAATTCATGCTTCACGGCCAATGGAAGCCGCAGAACGGCCGAAATCCAGGGTTTCCTGTTTCGGAACTCCGGGCTCAAAGCACAGGCGGCAGCGGGCTTCATACATTCCGGCGGCTCCCACCACGATCAAATCGTCGGATTCGACTAATCGCTGGGTGTGCTTGGCGGGATTGCCGCAGGTTATGCAAATCGCCAGGGTCTTGGTGATGGACTCGGCCAGGCATAGCAGCTCCGGCATGGGTGAAAACGGGCGGCCCATGAAATCGGTATCGAGCCCGGCGACGATCACCTGCTTGCCGCTGTCGGCTAGCCGGGCGGCTAAATCGACCAAGCCTGGTCCGAAGAAATTGGCTTCGTCAATGCCGATCACCTGCGTACGCCAGTCGAACTTGGCTAGGAGCTCGGGGACGCCCGCGACGGCTTCCGATTCCATGCGCTGGTCGCTGTGCGAAACGATTTCATCGGTCGAATAGCGATTGTCGAGTGTAGGTTTAAAAACCTGCACCCGTTTGCGGGCGATGCGCGCACGGCGCAGGCGGCGGATCAGCTCTTCGCTTTTGCCCGAGAACATGGGCCCGCAAATTACTTCGATCCAGCCGATGTCCCCGGTGACCAGTTCCATATGGAAGAGCTAGCATAGCAAACCGGCGCTACCGGTCTCTGAGACGAACGCGGATTCCCCCTAAGCAGCGATGTCAACGCCGTTAGTCTATCCGAACAGATGCGCTATCGTGAATAAAAATGCACTGCTTGAACGGGCGCGTACTCAAGCCGGAGATCCTCGATACCCTGCCGGCGGAAGAAGCGCGCGAAAGCCTGGCGGATCTGGTGCGCATCAACAAATCCTGGGGCGGGCACAGCACGCTGCGCAAGCTGGTGGATCGAGTCATTCCCGCGGCGGAGCCGTTCACATTATTAGATGTCGGCGCGGCGTCGGGCGATATGGGACGCTGTTTGCGCAAGTGGCGGCCTGAGGCACAGGTGACTTGCCTGGACTACATTGAGTCGCATCTCGAGGCGTGCGCCGGAACTCGAGTAGCGGGGGATGCCTTCGCGCTGCCATTTGCGCCGCGCAGTTTCGACTACGTGTTCAGCTCGCTGTTCCTGCATCATTTCACAGATGACCAAGTGGTCGAGCTGCTCTCGGGTTTTGGGCGCGTGGCGCGGAAACAGGTGCTGGTGATTGACCTGTGGCGGCATCCGGTGCCCTACTATTTCATTTCTCGAACGCGCTGGTTATTCGGCTGGCATCCGGTCACGGTCCACGATGGTGCAATCTCGGTGGAGGCGGCTTTCAGTCCTCAGGAACTGGTGGAACTGGCTAGGCGCGCGGGACTTGCGGGTCCACGATCCCGCACTTTTGTTCCGGCCTTCCGCATTGCGCTCTCCGCCGGGGCGCTATAATCTTTCTGGGAGGACAATGAGCAAAGAAGATAGTATTGAAGTTACTGGAACTGTAGTTGAGAAATTCCCCAGCGGCCTGTTCAGCGTGCAACTGGATCAGGAACGCACCGTATTGGCCCACTTGGCCGGCAAGCTTCGCCGCAACCGCATACGGGTTTTGGCCGGCGACCGAGTGACCCTTGAAATGTCGCCGTACGATTTGACCAAGGGCCGTATCACTTACCGGCATAAATAATTCCTGCCTTCCCCAACCTCTTTTTCTTAAAACCCCGGACTTGATGAAATCCACGCCTTGAAGATCGCGATCGTCCTGGGCACGCGCCCGGAGGCGATCAAGCTGGCGCCGGTCGCGCGCCGGTTCTTGGAAGTCCCCCATGAATTCGAAACCCGCGTCGTTGTGACGGCGCAGCACCGGGGTCTGCTCGATCAGACCTTGCAGGCGTTTGCGATCACTCCGGATTACGATCTGGACGTGATGCGTCCGGGACAGACGCTGGCTGAATCCACCTCCCGAATTATCGCCGCGCTTGACCCGGTGTACGCGCGAGAATCGCCAGATCTGGTAATCGTACAGGGCGATACCATTACGACTTTTTGTGGCGCGTTGGGCGCGTTCTATCGCGGGGTGCCGGTGGCCCACGTCGAAGCCGGGCTACGTACCGGCGATTTCCGCCAACCGTTTCCGGAGGAAATGAGCCGGGTGCTGGCTGCGCGGCTCTCGACGCTCCACTTCGCACCTACCGAAACCGCCGCCGAGAATCTGCAGCGCGAAGGAGTGGACCCTCGGCGAATTTTTACCACCGGCAACACCGGCATCGATGCGGTGCTCGAAACCGGCGCTGCGCTCGCCGCGGGGAGTCTGCGGGCGGAGGGACTTCCCGCGCTCGATCCCCGTAAAAAACTGGTTCTGGTTACGGCGCACCGGCGCGAGAGTTTTGGCGCTGGCGTTGAAGCCATCTGCGAGGCGCTGAAGCGGCTGGCGGCGCGTGACGATCTGCAGATCGTGTACCCGGTCCATCCGAACCCTAACGTTCGCGAAGTGGTAGAACGGCGGCTGGGCGGGATCGCAGGGATCCGTCTGATTGCACCTCTGGCGTATGTTTCCTTCGTCGAGCTGATGCGGCGCGCGCATGTGATTCTGACGGATTCCGGAGGCATCCAGGAAGAAGCACCGTCGTTAGGCAAGCCGATTCTGGTGCTGCGTGAAAAGACCGAGCGGCCGGAGGCGGTCACAGCCGGCGCCGCTCGTCTCACGGGCACCGATCCATCGCGCATTGTGGCCGAGACTTCGCTGCTCTTAGACGACGCCGCCGAGTACTCGCGCCGCGCGTCGATCCGCAATCCGTATGGCGACGGCTGCGCAGCCACGCGTATCCGCGACATCGTTCGCTCCTATTTCGCAACGGGTTGCCCCTTTGAAGGCACCCGGACAGCCGTCACCGAACGCCTATAATCGGGCAGTTTAAAGGAGGGCGCAGCGTTGCGAATTTCGCCCCTAGCGACGAGTCCGCGTCTTGGCACTTCCGGCGCCGACCTCCTCGAACATTTGAGTATACGAGTGGTGGGCCAGCCCCAAGCGCTGACCCAAATTGTGCCCTATGTGCAGATGCATCAGGCGGGACTCTCGCCTGAAGGACGCCCGGCGGGTGTTTTCCTGTTGCTGGGCCCTACCGGGACGGGAAAGACGCGCACCGTCGAGGCGCTGGCCGATGCTCTGCACGGGCGCGAAAAGCACCTGCTGAAAGTGGATTGCGGTGAATTTCAGATGGAGCACGAAGTCGCAAAACTCATCGGCGCCCCGCCGGGGTACCTGGGGCATCGCGAGACGCCGCCGATGCTCACCCAGCAGAAGCTCGGTTCGGTAACCAGCGAATCCTGCGACCTCTCGCTGGTGCTATTCGATGAAATCGAGAAAGCCGCGCCCAGCATGACCCGGCTGTTGATGGGCGTGCTGGACAAAGCTGTGTTGCGGTTGGGTGACAATTCCACGGTGAGCTTCGAGAGAGCGCTGATTTTTCTGACCAGCAATCTGGGAGCGCGCGAAATGCGCGATCACATTCGTCCCGGGTTCGGTTTCGAAGCGGCGATGGGCGCTTCCAGTCCGGCTTTGCACAAGCTGCACCATATCGGCATGGGAGCCGTACGCCGCCACTTCTCGCCGGAGTTCGTTAACCGGATCGATACCCTGATCACCTATCAGCCGCTGAGCGTGGAGGCGCTCGCCGAGATCGTCGACCTTCAAATCGCAGCGCTGGAGCTGCACATCGAAAATCGTCTTGGCGAGCGCGCCTTTGAACTCGACGTGAAGCTGGCTGCCCGCCAGTTTCTGCTGCGCCGTGGTACCAGCAGCGAGTACGGAGCGCGCGAACTCAAGCGCACCATTCTTCGCGAGCTTACGCAGCCCTTGGCCGCAATGGTGGCGAATGGCGAGGTGCCGGCCGAGTCGCTGGTCCGCGTGGAATTGGCCGAGGACAGCAGCCGCCTTCTGATGGAAATCGCCAATTAGCTGCGGAATACCCATACCCATGCGATGCTGGTTGTGCCGCCGAAATGGCCAATAACGATAAATCCCTGGAAGCGGTGTACCGGCGACGTTTTTCGCGGCGCTGGCGCGATCGTCTGGCCCGCCTGCTGCAACCGCCGGCGCCATTTGTGATGAATCCGGCTGAGCCACACGACTTTCCTTTAGGAGAATGGAATCTATACATTGGAGGCGCAGGTCGTGTTGTCGAGGGCTATATCAATCTGGACCTCTATGCTTTGCCGGGCGTCGACGTGGCGGCCAACGCCGAGCAGTTGCCATTTCGTGCCGGCGTCTTTGAGCGCGTGGAATGCGACGCGGTCCTGGAGCACGTTCGGGACCCCGTGAAAGTCAGGGACGAGATCCAGCGCGTACTGGCCCCCGGAGGTTACGCGCATATCGTCACTCCATTTTGTCATCCATTCCACGAATATCCGAAAGACTATCGAAGATTTACTCTGGATGGATTAAAGGAACTGTTCGGCGGGATGGAGGTGGTTGCGGAGGGCTGGCGTACCGGTCCAACCGCCACGATCCTGGTGATGGTTCTGGAATACGTGAAGTTATTGCTGCCATTTCGCGTATGGCGGATAGCGACCCACGGCGTCCTGGGATGGCTGCTGTTCCCGTTGCGATATGCGGATCTGCTCCTGTTTCATGCCAAAGCCGCGGGACGCATCGGCAATCATTGTTACCTGTGGCTACGAAAATCGGACGCGCCTGTCGAGAGCGCGGGGCATCCTTCACGCGAATTCGATCGGCGACAATAGAAACTGAGTGACTCTCTCCTTCCCGGCTTTTCGTTCCCACAATTACCGCCTGTATTTCGCGGGGCAGAGCATCTCTCTTATCGGGACATGGATGACGCGCGTGGCCACCAGTTGGCTGGTTTACCGGCTGACAGGTTCCGCGTTTCTGTTGGGCGTGGTTGGTTTTCTGGGCCAGATCCCGGCACTATTTCTGTCGCCGCTGGCCGGCGTCTGGGTGGACCGTTGGGATCGCCATCGCGCCATGGAGATCACGCAGGCAATGGCCATGGTGCAGTCTCTCGCGCTGGCTGCGCTGACGCTAACGCACACCATCAACATGCCCTGGATTTTCTTCCTCACGTTCCTCCAGGGCGTCATCAATACGTTTGAGACGCCGGCGCGGCAGTCCTTCGTAATTCAAATGATTGACGATCGCTCGGCTCTGAGCAACGCGATTGCGCTGAATTCGTCCATCGTCAACGCCGGGCGTTTGGTGGGGCCCGCCATTGCGGGCCTGGTGATTGCCTGGGTGGGCGAAGGCTACTGCTTCCTGATCGACGGCGTCAGCTACATCGCTGTGCTGTATTCCCTGTTAGCGATGAAAAACCTGCTGCCAGGGCTGCGGAATCCGACGCGGCACATCGGACAGGAGCTGTCAGAAGGCTGGAGCTACATTGTATCCTCGCCGGCCATTCGCTGGATACTGCTGATGCTCGGGCTGGTGAGCCTGATAGGCATGCCCTTTACCGTGCTGCTGCCCATTGTTGCCGATAAAGTTCTCGGTGGCGGCGCCAACACGCTGGGATTCCTGACCGCTGCCACAGGTTTGGGCGCCCTGGCCTGCGCAGTGGCATTAGCTGTGCGCCGCAGCGTCCGCGGGCTGGGCAAGTGGCTGGGAATCGCCGCCGCCATCCTGGGAGTCTCACTGATTCTGTTCGGACTCTCGCACTCCTTCTGGTGGTCCATGGCGCTGATGTTCGGCGCTGGCTATGGCATGATGCAGCAGATTGTCACCAGCAACACCATACTCCAAACCATCGTGGCTGACGACAAGCGCGGCCGCGTGATGTCGTTCTATGCGATGTCGGTGTTTGGGTTCCTGCCGATCGGGAGCCTGTTTGCGGGGATGCTGGCCTCTTGGATGGGCGCGCCCAACACGCTGATGCTTGGCGGCGCATTGTGTCTGCTGGCTTCAGTCTGGTATTTCGGGCGGCTGCCGGAGATCCGCAGAGTGATCCGGCCGGTGTACATCGAGATGGGGATCATGGACGATCCGACGGCGGCGATCGAAGCGGAGCGACGGTAGGCGTTCTAACCGATGTCTATTCCCGGGGAGTGGTCAGTCTGAGGCGGGTTCTCGAGCCAGATAAGAGAGAGGCGCGACGTGGTGCTGGTCACGGCTGCCTCATGACGGGTTATTTTTGCAAGACGTCGCGGATCGCCTGAATGACGAGCTCAGGTTGCTCCAAATGGATATTGTGTTCGCTCTGTTCGGCCACCCGAAACTCTCCATGGGTTGAGCGCTTGGCAAGGTCCTTTTGAAGTTCTCTCCAGATACGCTCCCGGGCGACGGCCACCTCTTCAGTCACTTTCTTGGGTCCCTGAATCGGCCTTCCGTGACCGAGCACGATCAAAGGCAGCTCCGTTCGCCATTCCAAGCGCTCGCCAGGTTTCACGAACAAACCCCACTGCGCGGCCTCCTTATCCAGGGCTTGCCATTTCGGATCGAGCTCGTGGAATCGCAGTGCCTGCCCCTCATGCGCCGAATCGACGAATACCAGCCCCGCCACCTCTCGCGGAAATTTCGTGACGAAACTGCGGGCGTAGATTCCCGCGACCGAATGCCCAACCAGAATGAAAGGCCTCTTCTCGTCCGACGCTTTGAGTAACCCGTGCAGATCGTCGACGACTTCATCGACCGATTGCATTTTGGAGGCCGCCTTGTCGCTCTCGCCAAAACCAGCGCGATCATAACTGCACACTCGTGCAAACTTCGATACGGCTGGCTGGACCTTTACCCAATCCTTGGCCGTCCTCCCGCCGCCCGCAATCAGCACCACAGTCGCCGAGCTCACCTCACCGTCGCAATCGATAGACAAGCGGCGATCGCCGAGGCTGATCAATCTGTGATCACCGAATGCCGTAATCGAGGTGGCCAACAGACCAGCGCCGATGAAAAACGTGCTCCGGAGGACGCCTCCTTTGAGATACATGGCGGTTATCATAGTCAGTTTCGAGGTGGAGGGCAACGGCACGCTGTGCCTTGTTATGTCTGACAAAGGGTAAATGCTCTTTCCTCAAACTTTGACTTCCGGTAATCCTGCCTTACGTTCACTGGGCCGCGTAGTCGGCAACTGGGAAACGAACCTCCGTCGCGTCTGCGCGCCACATGCTAACCTGAAGTATTGCGTTTAGCCTATGCCCGCGCGGGTGAGCGATACCTTCGTCCTGCGCACCTACCCTTTCCGGGAAGCGGATCTGATCGTCAGTTTCCTTACCCGCGATCTGGGGAAATTGCGTGGAGTGGCCCGGCGGGCGCGCCGGCCGAAGAGTCCTTTCGGCTCGGGGCTGGAGCGGTTGTCCCAGGTTCGGATGGCTTACTTCCAGAGGGAGAATGCCGAGCTGGTGAATCTCTCCGGCTGCGAGCTAATCGAGTCGCAATTCGGCTTGCAGTCCGAGTACGCGTTGAGTGTGGTGCTGGATTATTTTACTGAGGTCGCCGAACAATTGTTGCCCGCCCATGAACCGAACGAAAAGTTTTTCCGACTAATGATGGCGATGCTGGCGCATCTGCGCTCCGGCGGCGACACGTGGGTCGCGGTCACCTACTTCACCGTTTGGACGGTCCGTCTACTGGGACTGTGGCCGGAAGCGCGCGTGTCCCCTGAGACCGTTGACATCGTTCACGAAATGTTCGAAAAGCCGGTCACGGATCTTACTCCCCGTCGGTGGTCGAAAAATACGGCGAGCGATTTGCGGCGCGTTCTGATCCGCACCATGGAACAACACGCGGAGCGCAAGTTCCTGACCGTGCCTTTATTGGAGGCTCTCTAAGCTGGCGTTAACTTCCCCCATGGATTCATTTCAGCAAACCTTATTCAAATTGAAGCGCTACTGGGATGAGCGCGGCGCCGTTATCCAGGAGCCTTACGATGTCGAAGTGGGCGCCGGAACCATGTGTCCGGAAACTTTCCTGCGGGTGTTGGGGCCCAAGCCGTACCGGGTGGCCTACGTGCAGCCCAGCCGCCGTCCCGCCGACGGCCGCTACGGTGAGAATCCCAACCGCCTGTATAAGCATCAGCAGTTGCAGGTGATTCTGAAGCCTTCCCCCGACGACATTCTGGATCAATATTTAGGGAGTCTCGAAGCCATCGGCATTGATCTTTCAAAGCACGATATCAAGTTCGAGGAGGACAACTGGGAGTCGCCTACATTGGGCGCCTGGGGCATCGGCTGGCAGGTGATGCTGGATGGCCTGGAGATCACGCAGTTCACTTACTTCCAGCAATGCGGCGGCATTGATCTGGATCTGGTGCCGGCTGAAATCACTTATGGTCTGGAGCGGCTGGTGGCATTTCTGCAGGGCGTCGAGAGCGTGTACGACATCACCTGGACCAAGGGCGTGAAGTATGCCGACGTGCGCCTGGCTGACGAGCTGCAGTTTTCGGTTTACAACTTCGAGATGGCAAACGTCGACCGGCTATGGAGGCTGCTGAGCGAGTACGAAGCTGAGTGCAAGGAGTTGCTCGCGAAATACCAAGACTATACTGACAAGCAGCGCTTCCCGGTGCTGGCGACTTACGATCAAGTGCTAAAGTGCTCGCACCTGTTTAATCTGCTGGACGCGCGCGGGGCCATCTCGGTGACGGAGCGCGTGGGTGTGATCAAACGGGTACGCGATCTGGCGGTGGGAACAGCCAAGATTTGGGCGGATCAGCAGGCATGAACTTTCTCCTCGAGATTGGCACCGAAGAAATTCCGCACTGGATGATCCCGGGGGCGCTGAAGCAATTGGCCACGATCAACCTGTTTGGCGCGACGCCGCAAGTGGACGCGACACCTCGCCGTTTGGTGGTGCGCGCGATCGGGGTGCCCGAGCGAACGCCCGATGAGGCGCAGGTTATCAAGGGTCCGCCGCTTTCCGCCGGCGATAGAGCCGCCGCAGGTTTCGCAAAGAAACAGGGCGTCGAGTTATCGGCCATGACCAAGATGGGCGACTACTACGAGCTGCGAAAGCAGGTGCCAGGGCGCGCCGTGCGCGACATCTTGGCTGAAACATTGCCAGCTACCATACTGGGCATTCAGTGGCCCAAGACCATGTACTGGACGGGCGGCAAGACGGGGCCTCGTTTCATTCGCCCGATCCGTTGGATGGTTGCCTTGCTCGCCGAGGAAATCATTCCATTTGAGATCGCTGGGGTCAAGAGCGGAAACGCCACGCGCGGCCACCGCAAGCTCGGTTCCTCCGCGATTCCGGTCACCTTTGCCAGCTACGAAGGCGAACTGCGGAAGAATTTCGTGATGCTTTCCGCTGATGAGCGGCGCGAGAAAATCGTTACTCAGATCACCCGGCTTGGGGCCAAGCCGGATGCCGGTCTGGTCGAAACGCTGACTTTCATTGCGGAATATCCGACCGCCATTCGCGGCGATTTCGACCCGGCCTTTCTGGAACTGCCCGCAGAGGTACTCACCACGGTGATGCGGCATCACCAAAAGTATTTTTCGGTCGAATCGGCTCCAGGCAAGCTCGCGCCCCACTTTGTCGCGGTCATGAATACCAATGGCGATCCCGAAGGTCTGGTCAAGCGCGGCAACGAACGCGTACTCAAAGCCCGCTTCAATGACGCCCGCTTTTTCTGGGACGTCGATCAGCACAAAAAACTTATCGATCGCGTGCCCGATCTGGGCAATGTCACTTTTCAGGCCAAGCTTGGTTCCTATCTCGAAAAGACCAATCGCGTGGTAGCGCTGGTCGATGAACTGGGCGGAAACGCCCACGCGCAGCGAGCGGCGCTACTGGCGAAGTGCGACTTGACAACCGAAATGGTTAAAGAGTTCACCGATCTGCAAGGCGTCGTGGGCGGACTTTACGCACGGCACCAGGGCGAACCCGAAGCCGTCGCGAAGGCCATCTACGAGCACTACCAGCCGCTCAGCATGGACGGCGAAATTCCTGCCACGCATGAAGGCCGGCTCGTGGCGCTGGCCGATAAGCTGGACACACTGCGTGGGTGCTTCGCCGTGGGACTGGTGCCGACAGGTTCGAAAGACCCGTTCGCGCTCCGCCGCGCGGCCCAGGGCGTCGTCAAGATTCTGGTGGAAGCGAAGCTCGACTATAAGCTCGATGATCTAGCCACCGGCGAACTCCGCGAATTTCTGCTCGACCGTATTAAATACTATTTCCGCGAAATCCGCGCTTTCAAGTATGACGAAGTCAATGCGGTGCTGGCTTCCGGCTGCGGCTCGCTGACCGATGTTGAAGCGCGACTCAGCGCGCTCGCCGCGGTCCGGCCCACGGAGAATTTCGAGCCACTGGCCGCCAGCTTCAAGCGTATCCAGAACATTCTAAAGCAAGCTGAATTTCAGCCCAGAGACGTACTGGACCAAGAGTTGCTAGAGGACGGCCCGGAGCGTGATCTCTACACCGAATTCGTGCGCGTGCGGGATGCCGCCCGCGGCGAAAGCTACCAGCGGGCGCTGGAGCAAGTGGCTTCCTTACGCCCGCGAGTCGACACATTTTTTGACAAAGTGCTGGTGAATGCGAAAGTGGAGCGGGTCCGCAATAACCGCCTCACTTTGTTGCACAATCTTTTAACGGAATTTTCGACCATCGCTGACTTCTCGGAAATCGTCACATCCCATCAAACCGTGCACAACGCAGAAACCGCTGTGCGCTCAGGAGACCAGAAATCATCATGAAAAATTATGTTTATAGCTTTGGCGGCGGCATCGCCGACGGCGACGGCAAGATGAAGGAAATCCTTGGCGGCAAGGGCGCCGGACTGGCGGAGATGTCCCGCGCGGGGGTCCCGGTGCCTCCTGGATTCACGATCTCGACCGAGGTCTGCAACATCTATTTTGAGAATGGCAACAGTGTTCCCGCGGAGATCAACCAACAGGTCCTCGCCGCCCTCGCGAAGCTCGAAGCGCAGATCGGCAAGAAACTTGGCGATCCTAAGAATCCGCTGCTGGTCAGCGTCCGCTCTGGCGCCCGCTTCTCCATGCCGGGGATGATGAACACAATTTTGAACCTGGGCTTGAACGATGCCACCACCGAAGGCTTGGCGGCGCTCACCGGCAATGCCCGATTTGCGTATGACTCTTACCGCCGCTTCATTCAGATGTTCGGTGAAGTGGCGCTCGATATCGACATGGAAAAGTTCGATCATATCTTCGACGAGCGCAAGCACAAGGCCAAGGTCAAGCTCGATACCGACCTGGCAGCGAAGGATCTGCAGGCCATTATTGGCGACTATAAAAAATTGGTTAAGAAGGAAACCAAGAAAGACTTTCCCCAGGATGCTCACGTGCAGCTCGTCATGTCGCGCGACGCGGTGTTTCGGTCGTGGTGGAATCCGAAGGCCTCTTACTATCGCAAAATGGAAAAGATTCCGGATGAAATCGGCACCGCCGCCAATGTGCAAGCCATGGTGTTTGGCAATCTCGGCGATACTTCCGCTACCGGCGTGGGCTTCACGCGCGACCCCGCTACCGGCGAAAAAATCTTCTACGGTGAATTCCTGGTGAACGCGCAAGGCGAAGACGTGGTCGCCGGCATCCGCACGCCGCAGCCGATTCACGATCTCGAAAAGATCATGCCGGCCGCCTATCAGCAATTGCGCACCATCACCGACAATCTCGAAAAGCATTATCGCGACATGCAGGACTTCGAGTTCACCATCGAAGACGGCAAGCTTTACATGTTGCAGACCCGCAATGGCAAACGCACTGGTCCCGCGGCCGTGCGCGTCGCCGTCGAGATGGCCGAAGAGGGCATGATCGATAAAAAGGAAGCGGTGCTGCGCGTGGCGCCCAATCAGCTCGATCAGCTGCTGCATCCGGTATTCGATACGCCTTCGCTCAAGAAGCTCACGCTGGTAGCCAATGGAATTGCGGCATCGCCCGGCGCCGCCGTGGGCCGCTGCGCCTTCAGTGCGGATGACGCGGTCGAGCTCGCGAAGAACGGCCCGGTGATTCTGGTCCGCAAAGAGACCACCCCGGACGATATTCATGGCATGGATGTGGCCCGTGGAATTTTGACCGCGGTGGGCGGCAAGTCCAGCCACGCGGCGGTGGTCGCGCGCGGCATGGGACGCCCCTGCATCGTGGGCGCCGGCTCCATCACTATCAGCGAGCGCGATCGAGCCTTCACCGCAACGGTGGGCGGCAAGAAAATCACAGTCAAGGAAGGCGACTGGATCTCCATCGACGGCACCACCGCCAACGTGTATCTTGGCAAAGCGCAAACCAATGAGCCCGATCCCAACTCGTCCTACTTCGGCAAGCTAATGAAGTGGGCCGATACTTTCCGCGGAAGCTTCGGGGTGCGCGCCAACGCCGACATCCCGCGCGACGCGAAAGCTGCCCGCCTGTTCGGCGCCGAAGGCATCGGGCTATGCCGCACCGAACACATGTTTTTCGCCGAAGACCGGATTCCCTATGTCCAGGCCATGATTCTCGCGCGCGATGAAAAGACGCGGCGCAAGGCCCTTCAAAAGCTGTTGCCCATGCAGCGCAAAGATTTTGCGGGATTGTTCGAGGCCATGGATGGCTTCCCGGTGGTGATCCGCACGCTCGACCCGCCGCTCCATGAGTTCCTGCCCAAGCGCGAGGACCTGATGGTGGATCTCGCTCGCTTCCCGTATGTGAATTCGAAGGTCAAGAAAGAGATGTCGGAGAAATACCGGATCGCGGTGGGCGATCTAAAGAAGGCGCTGCCGGAACTGCTGCATCGCGTGGAAGAGCTTCACGAGTTCAACCCGATGCTGGGCCACCGCGGATGCCGTCTGGGTATCACCTATCCCGAGATCACCGAAATGCAGGCCCGCGCCATCTTCGAAGCCGTCGCGCTGGTAGCCAAGAAGGGGATCAAAGTAATTCCCGAAGTGATGATCCCGCTAGTGGGCGACGCCAAGGAGCTCGAAAACCAAAAGGCCATCGTGAAGCGCATCGCCGACGAAGTACTGAGCGCGGCGGGGCTGAAGAAGCAGCACTATATGATCGGGACCATGATCGAAATTCCACGGGCCGCGGTGACCGCCGACAAGGTGGCCGAGTACGCCGAGTTCTTCAGCTTCGGCACCAATGACCTCACGCAGACTACCATGGGCCTCTCGCGCGACGATTACACGAAGTTCTCAAAAGAGTACGAGAACCTGAAGATTTTCAAGGCTGATCCCTTCGCCGTGATCGATCAGGAAGGTGTCGGCAAGGTGATCGAGATGGCCATCAAGCTGGGGCGGCAAACGCGTCCGGATCTCGAGATCGGCATTTGCGGCGAGCATGGGGGCGAGCCTAGCTCGGTCGAATTCTGCTACCGAGTGGGTATGAATTATGTATCGTGCTCGCCCTATCGCGTGCCTATCGCACGGCTAGCGGCGGCGCAGGCGGCTATTTCCGGGAACGATAAATCGGAAAGCATGAGGACCGCGTAGCTCGCGGCTTCGAACCTAGCGCTTGGCGCTTAGGGAAGACTTCGGGGCAGGGGGCAGTTGCTCGCCGGCAATTAATTCGGCGGCTTTGCGCTGGTCCGCCGCGGCGCCACGATTGTCGCCCAAGTGCCGCCGCGCGGCCGCGCGATTCACATACGCGTTGGTGTAATTCGGTTGCAGACGAATGGCTTCGGAGAAGTCCGCCAGAGCAGGGTCGAAGTCCGCCAGCCGCAGGTGCGCGTAGCCGCGCGCGTTGTAGGCGCTCGCAAGCCATGGGTCGAGTTCAATCGCCCGATTGAGCATGTGAATCGCCTGCTCGAACTTCTGCTGACGGTTTTGTTCCCGTCCCAGTTGGTGGAAGCGCTGGGCATCAGCGGCCGCTTGTGCATTGTGAGCCGCCTTAGCGGCAACCGCCGGCGGCTGCGGGATGATGGGTGTTGACGGTGTCGGCGGTGGTTGCGGCAGACTGACCAGCGGCGTGGCAGGAACCGCGGCGCTTGGCACAATGGGGGGGGCGGCCACTACTGGTGCAGCCTCGGGCTGGTCTTTCGCGACTTCGGTTGCGTTCTTCGGCGGGGCCGGCATCGATTGTGCCAGTTCATTCAGCAGCGGCATTGTTTGGTTGAGTGCTTGGGCCGTTACCATGGCGCGGTTGACTTCTTCCACAGCGCGGCCCGGTGCGTTCATTTTGATATACGCCTCCGCGCGGCATAAGTATCCTGCCGGCGAATTGGGATTTGCGTGAACCGCTTGCTCGCATTCCTCGAGCGCGCGCTGCGGCTGCCCGTCGGCTTGAAACACGACGGCCTGTCCCAGATAACCTTTCTCGGAATTGGGAGCTAACGTGGACGCAGTGGTATAGTCACGCACGGCAAACTGGTGCTCGCCTTGCTGTTGATAGAGGTGCGCGCGCAACAGGTAGCTGTCCGGATTCCGCGGGTCCCGTGTGATCGCTTCGTTGGCGTCCGCGAGGGCATTGGCGCCATTCCCATCCGCCGCGTAGGCAGTAGCGCGCGCCAGGTACGCCCGCGAATCGTTCGGCTGCACCGCCAGCGACTGTGAAAAGTCGGCAATCGCAGCGGCATTATCGCCTAGCTGGTATTCGCAATAGCCGCGATGCAGGAACGCCGCGTCGCTCTTAGGATCAGCCTCGATTGCCTGGCTGTACGCCTCAATCGCGGGCCGGTACAGCCGCTGTTCTTCCAGGTGAAGAGCTTCCTTATATGCCTCGCGCGCCTTTTTCCAGGCTAAGATCTGACGCGGCGCGCTCGCCGTTGGGGCGACTAGGCCGGCCGTCTGGGCGCCATCGTGACTGCTTTTAGCGTCTTTGGTAAGCTGTTTGATCGTTTCCTGGAGGCTCTTCACCTCGGTCTGCAAGCGCTTCAAGACTTCTTGCAGTTGTTCCAGGGTGCCTGGGAAACCGGGTTGTTGCGCCCATAGCCAGCTTGCTGGCAGGACGACTGCGAAGGTTAAAACCGCAATGCGCGTATCCCGGGACATTTTGGTTATTGAGCCCGACTATAGCACTTTTGGAGTACCGCAGCACACAACATCCCCCATCTATCGGTGGGCTTCATGCTAATCTTTAAAATCGCATTCGCGGCAGAACCCTATGGAATACGTAAGATTCGGAACCACCGGCTTGAAAGTGTCGCGCCTATGTCTGGGCGCGATGAGTTATGGGTCCAAGAAGTGGCGGGAATGGGTGCTCGAAGAGGACGATGCGCGCCCGGTGATCCGCCATGCCATCGAAAAGGGCATTAACTTCTTTGATGGCGCCGACATGTACTCGACCGGCGTCAGCGAGGAAATTCTTGGCCGCGCGCTGAAGGATTTCGGGAGCGGACGCGATACTCAGGTGATCGCCACCAAGCTCTATATGCCCATGAGCAAGGACCCCAATGACCGCGGCTTGTCGCGCAAGCACGTCCTGAAGTCGATCGACCGCAGTCTACGGCGGCTGGGCACGGATTACGTCGATCTCTACCAGATCCACCGCTTCGATTACGAAACGCCCATTGAGGAAACGCTTGAGGCGTTGAACGACTGTGTGCACGCGGGTAAAGTCCGCTACATCGGCGGCTCCGCCATGTTCGCCTGGCAATTTCTAAAGATGGTGATGACATCGGATGCGCGGCACTTGGCGCGCTTCGCCAGCATGCAGTGCTACTACAACCTGCTGTATCGCGAAAACGAGCGCGAAGTGCTGCCCATGTGCCGCGCCGAAGGTATTGCGGTAATTCCCTACAGCCCGCTGGCGCGCGGTTTCGTGGCCGGCAATCGCAAACGCGAGGGCGGCGGAGAAACGCTGCGCTCCCGCACCGACCCGTTCTCGGACAAAGACTACTATCATCCGCAGGATTTCGATATCGTCGACTGCATCAGCGAAGTTGCCCGCAAGCGAGGGGTGAAGAACGCGCAAGTGGCGATGGCCTGGATCCTGCAGAAACCGGGCATCACGGCGCCGATTTTGGGCGCGACGAAATCCGAATATATCGATGAAGCCATTGCCGCGATGACGCTTAAGCTCAGCGAGGAAGAGGTGAAGACGCTGGAAGAGCCGTATAAGCCGAGGACGATTTTAGGCCACACGTAGATCGGCCAAACTCACATGCGAATTCTGATCCTGTCGGCGTCGGTGGGAGCGGGCCACATTCGCGCGGCCGAGGCCGTCGAAGCGGCGCTTCGTATGACTGGCGCGGCGGTCACGATCGAGAACTGCGATGTTCTGGCGTTCATGCCACCCGCGTTTCGTAAAGTCTATCGCGATGGCTACTTCGAGATGGTCAAGCGGACGCCGCGAGTACTCGGCTGGCTGTACGATGCTACCGACAGGCCGTTCCATATGGATCCACTGCAGCGGAGGATCGAGAGGGCCGGGGCCACGGCTCTGCTCAAGAAGATCCGCGCCTACGATCCCGATATTGCGATCTGCACACACTTCATGCCTTCGACACTGCTCGATCGCGAGCGGCGCAAAGGGCGGTGCCGCGCGCGCATCATAACCGTAGTCACTGATTTCGAAGTCCACGGGATGTGGCTGGCGGCGCCGTCGGATCACTATTTTGTCGCCACCAGTGAGGCGCGGGCCCATCTGGAGGCGGTGGGGATCAAGCCCGCGGCGATCACGGTCAGCGGCATTCCGACGCATCCGGTGTTTGCGGAGACGAAGGATCGCGGCGAGATGCGGCGCAAGCATGGCTGGCGTGAAGATCTTCCGGCGATTCTGGTTTCGGCGGGAGGTTTTGGGGCCGGGAATGCGGTGCGCATGGTGGAGTCCTTAATCGCGGCGAGCGTGCCGGCGCAAATTGTTGCGGTGTGCGGCAGAAGTGCGGCCTTGAAGGCTTCGCTGGAGAAAATCGCGGTGCGGCGGAAAAACGACGCGCTGCCGGTGTTGAAGGTGGTCGGATTCACATCCCAAATGGATGAACTGATGGCGGCGGCCGACTTGATCATCGGCAAGCCGGGAGGGCTGACGACTTCGGAATCATTGATTAAAGGATTGGCATGGGTGGTGGTGAACCCCATTCCGGGGCAAGAAGAAAAGAACGCCATCTATCTTCTGGAGCAGGGTGCGGGAGTATGGTCCGACAATCTGCATACCCTGGCATTCAAAGTGCGAGCGGTGCTGGAGGAACCCGGGCGCCTGGCGGCGATGAGGAAGAACGCGCTACGCCTGGCGCGGCCCGAGGCGGGCGCGGAGATCGCGCACTTCGTGACTGGCGGACTCAAAACCTAGAGTGGTCGAGCTATTGGGCGGCGAGCGGTACCGCTAGAACCCTACGGCACCGGAATCTCGCCCACCACTTCCGCGAATTCCCGATACGTCGCCGGGTCTTTCCCGCCGAAACGCGCCTTTAATCCCATCTGCGCGCTCCAGTCCATGCGGCGTACAGTGGCCTCTGCCATGATCGGCTCGACCCCGGCCGAACGCAGGGTTTCCGCCACTTCTTCCATTTCCCGCGCGCGCCGCTCGCCGTGCATCACCACGCGGCCCACCATATAAGTGGCGAGCTTGGCCCAATCGATTCCCGGCAGACTTTCGCCCAGCGAGGAAAACACGCGCTCATCGGCCCCGTAGCGGGTAGCTCCCAGCACGCATTCGGTGAGGAGCGCCTCGATGCCCTTGATCATCACGCTGCGGCACATCTTGGTGGCAGCGGCTGACCCCACCCGCGCCGCGCCCACCTCGATCACCATTCCAAACGGGGTGAGACGTTGGGCAAACTCGGGTGCTGCCACGCCGCCAGTCAGCATCGGAACCTTGTGGCCGTGCGGTGGAACGGCGCTCATTACCGCCACTTCGACAAAGCGTGCCCCACTCTCTTCGATAGTTTTGGCAATCGACTGCTTTAAACCCGGGGACACCGAATTCAAATCGGCGTAGAGATGCCGCGCCCTCAGATGCGGAGCGGTCGCAGCGGCCGCCGCTCCCGCCTGATTCGCCGTCACCGTGGAGAAAACGATGTCGCTTGCCGCCGCCAATTCAAAATTTGATGCCAGCAGCACTGTCTGCGTCGCCGAGGCTCGTTCCCGGATCGTGTCGGTGACCCGAATATCGTATGCGGCGATGTGCTCAATGCCCGCCTGCCGTAATCCCTTGGCCAGGTGGTACCCGGCCTCGCCGAAGCCGACAAATCCCATCCGTGGAGTCTCAGTCATATGCGCCCGTGCTGTCTTTCACGGTAACGCAAATATTCGAGCGGAATCTACAGCCTTTAAGCGATGGGAACTATTGAGGAAATGCTATTTAATGGTGAACTGGGGGATGTTAGATGAACCTCTATAAGGTTGGATTTACACTGCTTATACTTGGAGCCTGCGCCTTCGCTGATGAATACGCCGATCGCGTCAAGCTCATCGGCGTATGGCAATCGCAGGCGACTGGTGGTAAGAACGGTGTTTGGAGTATCAAAGACAACGGTGAGAATTTGCACCTTGTCTACACCGAAGGCAACGAGAAGGTGGCCGATTTCGAATGCAATACCGTTGGAAAGGATTGCAAAACGAAAGTTGCCGGTCACGATTCCACGATTTCGCTGTACTTCAATGGGTCCAAGTTGGTGGAGATGGAAACCCGCGGGTCGGACATCCTGAAGCGGCGCTTCGGGGTGGCGGCGCAAGGCGATCAGATGGAGGTGGATTTGATTCCCATCTCCGGCGCAGCCAAGCCTGAAACCCAGCAGTACAAGCGCGTGCAGGTGACGGCGGCCCAGTCCCACTGACTCTCGAGGGTGGCGGCGTGCGTCGCTCGCGTAAGATTCCTGTATGGATCCGGACGCTATCTTTGCACGCAGTGCCCGCCGCCCGGTCGTCCGGCTAGCCCGGCAAGTCCGGCACTGCATCTACACCTGGTATCACGAGCATAAGTTCGGCGTTTCAACGCGCGGACTCATTCAGCCGCTAGGCTTAGGAGTTGAAAATCCCGACGCCACGGGCTATAGCGCGCTTGAATATGAATACCTGTTGTGGGCACTCCCTGCGATTCCATTTCCCTCTGAAGACGTTGTGTTTCTCGACTATGGCGCAGGTAAAGGCCGCGCCCTGGCTGCGGCCGCCACTTACCCGTTCCGCAAAGTAATCGGCGTAGAGATTTCGGAAGATTTAGCCGCGATCGCCCGCCGCAATATTGCCAGCATGAGACACCGGCGCGCGACTCAGGTCGAAGTCCTTCTGGCGGACGCCGCGCTTTTCCCGGTTCCCGCGGATGCCAACGTTTTTTTCTTTTTCAACCCGTTTACCGGCGAGACGCTGGATCTAGTGGTTCAACGCATGCGGCAGTCGTGGGAATCCCACCCGCGTGACTTATTCGTGATCTTCTTTAACCATGGCACCTTTGACCGCTGTATCCAGAGGCACTCGTGGCTGCGCAAGGTTCACGAAACTTCATTGTGCGGATTCTACCGGAGCCTCTGAAGATCCCGCCTAGCGCTTGGCAAGCGCCCGATAAGTGCCAGCCACGTTCTGCGGGCGCTGCGCTGCGTAGAACTCCCAGTCTTTGTAGTCGTCCATCAGGATGCTGGCTTGCGCTTGCTCCAGGGTCTGGCCGTCGGCAATCGCTTTGGCTACCGCGTCGCGAAGCTGCTCGCGGTAGTGCAGATTGGCGGCGACATCGGATTTTTTACCCAGTCGCCCGTGACTGCAGATGAAATACTCAAAGTCCATGGCTTGCACCTTCTTGACTGCGTCCATCTCGTCGGGCGTGATCGGGCCGAAGGGCAGGCGGTGAACCGTAATCCAATCCGAAGCAAACAGGACGTTGGTCCCATCGACGAATCGCACAATGGTGTTGTCGTCGGCGTGAACAGTCGGCATGTGGATCACCTCCACGCGCTTGCCGCCCAGATTGATGTTGATGCGATCGGTGTAGGTCAGATCCGGAGCGCTGACGTACTGCAGCGGTCCACGAACCACCTCGGCTCCGCTCAAGACGCCATCCTTGTTCGCGTCATACATGCTGAACATGGTTTTCAAGTTACCCTTGGCTTCCGACGGGTCGATCTTACCGTCGCCATTGGTGTCCTGCGCCAGCACATTCTTCGGCAGCGGGGTATCGGCGGGAGGCATGGCAATGTTCTTGAGCATGTTCTCATGGCCGATGAAGCGCGCTGTATCGGCGTAAACGGATCCGCCCGAGGCGTGGTCCCAATGAGAATGGCTGTAGATCACATACTTCACCGGTACGTGGAAGCGCTTGTTTAACTCGCCCTTGAGCCAGGTGGCCATTTCCACGCCAATCGGTTCCACCAGGATGATCCCATCGGGTGTAACCATGAATGCCGAAACATAATCGTCCATGCGTGCATAGTAGACGTCGCCGGTGAGCTTACCAATCTCTTGCCCTTTGAGATCGGTCTGTTGATAGAAGGATCGCTGCTGGGCGGCCGCCGCGGGCAGGAAAGCCGCTATCCCCAAGCAACCCGTCAAAATCGTGCGCCATAATTTAACGTTCATGTAGCCTCCCGATGTTCCATGGTATCCCACGTGCACTATAGCAGCCGTGGCTTGGCGGAATCAATCAGTTACGGGGAAAAACGGAAAAAACTCCCCCGTATGGCCAGAGAAGGTTTTACCGGTTTCCGTCGCGCCGGCTGGAAGGAAGAGACAAAGGAGATTACCATGAAAACTACGTTTCTAACGGTGGGCGCGCTCGGAATGAGCCTTCTAGGCACGGGATGCGTTGCCACCCATAAATATGTCGCCAAGACCGTCGCACCAGTGGAGCAGCGAGTAAGCGGCACGGAAGCTAAGAATACGGATCAGGATAAGCAGCTTTCGACGCACACCTCGGAAATCGCCGACCTGGATAAGGATGCTTCGCAGACCAAGGAACGGTTGCGCGATACCGACGCTAAGGCCACCCAGGCTGGGGAAGCCGCCAAGATGGCGGATCAGAAGGCCGGTGCGGCGCAGCAATCCGCCGACGGAGCCAAGCAGGCAGCCGATGGCGCGCGTACTTTCGCCGAACAGGGTCTGAATAAGATGGACCAGACCATGCAGGCCATGAATAAGTTCCAGGTCGCCAAAGAAGAATCGGTTTTGTTTGATTTCAATAAGGACACGCTGACGCCGGAGGCCAAGGCGAAGCTGGATGAAATTGCGCAGCAGGCCAGCGGCATGGATCGTTATGTGATCGAGCTCCAGGGATTCACCGATAAAAGCGGCTCGCCCACCTACAACGAAACTTTGAGCGAGGCGCGTGTTCAGGCCGTGGCGCGTTATCTGGCCAACGAGCATCAAATTCCGGTGCGCAGCATTTCGATGCTGGGTGCGGGCTATGCCCGGCCGGTGGCGGACGACAAGACCCGCGAAGGCCGCAAGATGAATCGTCGCGTGGAAGTGAAACTGTGGGTCCCGGAAAGCCAGGGCGGCAAGACCGTGGCTTCCGCCGGTGCTGGTCAGTAGACTTTTAGCCTCATCGGAACGCCTCAGGGCAGGCGCTTGAGCGAGAGCGTGACTCCGGTCACAAGGCTCCCGTTTTCGCGGCTGCCCTTTTGGTTTGACATACTCATTTCGTCACCTCATTTCGTCACCACTGGGATCGCCTTTTTCCATTGACATTTCGCTGCATATTTCGCACAATGGTTAGGCGAATAAAGGGCGAAAATGAAGACTCTTCCCAAGGGTGCAATCAGTGAAGTATTTGGAATAGCATCATCCGGCAAAACCATGGTTTGGCAAACTTTGCTGGCGGATTCCTGCGCCCGCGGGGAGTTCTGCGCAGTGGTCGATTCACGCGGTGCTTTCGACCCGCTTTCCGCCTCCCGCGCGGGTGTGGATCTGCGGCGCTTATTGTGGGTTCGCGCCGACCCTCATATCGCTCATGCCTTCAAGGCCGCCGACCTGATTCTGCACGCCGGCGGTTTCGGCGTAGTGGTGCTGGATTTGTGTGAGGTCCCTGTGCGCGACCTCAATAGCATCCCGCTGTCGTATTGGTACCGCTTCCGCTTGGCGGTCGAAAACACTCCCACCAGTTTGATTGTCACCGGCGACCAGCCGCTGGTGAAATCCTGCGCACGCGTGCAGCTCGAAGTGAAGCGCGAGCGGCTGCTATGGCGTGGCCCGGTCTTCGAGGGCATCGATTTCGAACTGGTGCCGCGCAAGGCGCGGGCCGGGGTGCTGGACCATGAGCGTTTGCCGATGGCGGGTTGAGGCATGTTCGCGTGTGTGTTTGCGCCGTCCTGCCCGCAGGCGATTTTACTCGCGCTGGCGTCTTCGTTTTCGCCGCTGGTCGAAGACACCGCCCCCGGGATGGTGGTCTTCTCCATCGTGGGTTTGGGGAGGCTGATCGGTACTCCGCAGGAAATCGCTGCCGTAGTCGCGCGCCGCGGCGCGGAAGCCGGCATCCAGGCTCACTTGGCGGTCTCGGCCGATCCGGACACTGCCATACTCGCGGCCCAACATCTGCGCGGCATTACGCTGATTCCGCCGGGCCGGGAAGCCGACCGATTGGGCGGACTTCCGGTAACTGTGTTGCCGGCGGAACCCGAGCTGATCGAAACACTGGACCGCTGGGGCATCCGCACGCTGGCCGAACTCGCCGCCCTGCCGGAGTTGGGCTTCATCGCGCGCTTTGGCGATGCCGGTGAGCGTCTGCTGCGTTTGGCGCGGGGCGAGACGCGGCGTTCTCTGCGGGTGATGACGCCCCCGGAAAGTTATCGGCGCCGCAGTGAGCTGGAACATCCACAACGCTTGCTCGAACCGCTGCTGTTCGTGATCTCATCGCTGCTGAATGAGTTGATGCAGGGGTTGTCATTCAATCGCGTGACGCTCACATTGAATGGAGTTCCGCGCACGCTTGAATTTCCGGTTCCAGTGCGCGAGTCGAAAGTAATTCTGAAGCAATTGCAATTCGATCTCGAAGCCCATCCGCCGCAGGTTGCCATCGTTAGTGTTGAGGTGCAGTTGAATCCTGTGGAGCCGCGGGTGCTGCAGCACGGTTTGTTTATCCCGCAAGCACCCGCGCCCGAAAAGCTGCAACTGACGCTGGCGCGTTTGACTGCTCTGCTGGGTGAGGGCAACGTCGGCTCGCCTGAGTTACTCAATACGCATCGCCCCGATGCTTTCGTGATGCGGGCGTTTTCCTCCGAAGCTCCAACGAGCACCACCCAGCCCACCACCATCCGCTTCGCTTTCCGTTACTACCGGCCGCCCATCGCTGCGCAGGTACGCGTGAAAGCGGAACGGCCGGTTTCGCTGAACGCACAACCGGTTCTTACCGCCGCGGGACCCTGGCGTGCTTCGGGCGACTGGTGGACCAGCGCTCCCTGGGATCGCGAAGAGTGGGATGTCGAATTGAGCAATGGCGGCCTGTATCGCGTGTATGCGGCGTCGCAACGCTGGTTTCTCGAAGGGGTGTATGACTAGCGCCGCCTACATCGAACTCCACGCCCGCTCCGCGTTTAGCTTTCTCGAAGGTGCGTCGCTGCCCGAGGCTTTGATCGCGCGTGCTGCCGAATTGGACTCGCCTGCGATGGCGCTGCTGGATCGCAACAGTCTTTCGGGGGCAGTGCGCTTCCACAAACAGGCGCAGAAATCCGGGGTGCGTGCGATTATCGGCGCCGAAGTGGTGGCAGACGAGGGCTTTCGTTACGCGCTGCTGGCCGAATCACGCCAGGGCTATCAGAACCTGTGCCGCCTGTTGACCAAAATAAAGATGCGCACCGGACATGGCGATCAGGAGAGCGCTACTGCGAGTGCTGAAGATATCGCGGAACATGCTGCGGGTCTGGTTTGTCTCAGCGGTGAACGGGTGGAGCAGATGGTCGACATTTTCGGCCGGCACAATGTTTTTGTCGAGCTCCAGCGCCATTATGATCGTGACGAGGAGCATCGCAACCAGGCCGCCATCGCCATCGCCCGCAAGCTGCAATTGCCGCTGCTTGCAACCAACGGCGTCTTGCACGCGATGGAAGACGAACGCGATCTGCTCGACGCACTCACCTGCGTGGGCCACAAGAGCACCATCTTTGAAGCCGGCAAGCTTCTCGCCAAAAACGCGGAGCGTCATCTCAAAAGTACCGCGCAGATGGGTCAGCTCTTCGCCGATTTGCCCGAGGCCATCGCCAATACGCAGAACCTCGCTGCGCGCCTGCAATTCACGCTCGGCGATCTAGGCTACCAGTTTCCCGCCTATCCCGTCCCGCCCGGTGAAACTATGAATTCGTATCTGCGCAAGATTACCGACGAAGGCGCACGCCAGCGTTACCGCCCGTATTGCGAGAAAGCCCAGCGCCAGATCGAGCGCGAGCTTGCCATGATCGAAAAGCTTGACCTGGCGGGCTATTTCCTGATCGTTTGGGATATCGTTCGTTTCTGCAAAGAGCAGGGATTGCTGGTGCAAGGGCGCGGCTCGGCTGCTAATAGCGCCGTGTGTTACGCGCTCGAAATCACGGCCATCGACCCGGTCGGCATGGATCTGCTGTTCGAGCGTTTCCTTTCTGAGGAGCGCGGCGAGTGGCCCGACATCGATCTGGATCTCGCGAGCGGCGACGAACGCGAGAGCGCCATTCAATACGTCTACCAGCGCTATGGACAACTGGGCGCCGCCATGACCGCCAACGTCATTACTTATCGTGGCCGCTCCGCGGCGCGCGATATCGGCAAGGTTCTGGGCTTCGATGAGGAGACGCTGGGCCGTCTCGCGAAGGTGGTCCCGCACTGGGGATTTCATGACAAGTCCGACACTTCCGAGCATCAGTTCAACCAAGCCGGCGTCGATCTCAAACAACCGCTGGTACGGAAATTTCTTTCGCTCTATGAGCGCGTGCAGGATCTGCCGCGGCACTTGGGGCAGCACTCCGGCGGCATGGTGATTTGCCAGGGTCAGCTCGATTCCATCGTGCCCTTGCAGCCCGCGACCATGCCCGGGCGTTTCGTCGTGCAGTGGGATAAAGAAGACTGTGCAGACATGGGCATCGTCAAAGTGGAAATGATGGGGTTGGGCATGATGGCGGTGATGAAGGAATCCATCGGGCTGATCCGCGATCATTACGGCGAAGAAGTCGACCTGGCGCATCTGCCGCCCGACGACCCGCAAGTCTACGCCGCGCTGCAGAAGGCCGACACCATCGGCACGTTCCAGGTGGAGAGCCGCGCGCAGATGTCGTTTCTGCCCAGCCTGCGTCCCAAAAAGTTTTACGACATGGTGGTGCAGGTGGCCATCATCCGCCCCGGGCCCATTGTGGGAAAAATGCTGCACCCGTATTTGCGGCGCCGTCAGGGTTTGGAACACATCACGTATCCTCATCCGGATTTGCAGCCGGTGCTCGAACGCACGCTCGGAGTGCCGTTATTTCAAGAGCAGCTTCTGCGCATGGCCATGATCGTCGCCGGATTTACCGGTGGAGAGGCTGAGGAATTGCGCCGCGCCATGGGATTCAAGCGCTCCGAAAAACGCATGCAGGAAATTGAAGGCAAACTGCGCGGAGGCATGACCCGCAACGGCATTGCCCTGGAGGTTCAGGATCTGATCGTGCGCTCCATCGGCTCCTTTGCCGCTTACGGGTTTCCGGAATCGCACGCGGCGAGTTTCGCGCTGCTGGCCTACGCCAGCGCCTATCTGAAGTGCCATTACCTAGCCGCCTTCACCGCCGCCATGCTGAACAACCAGCCTATGGGTTTTTATCATCCGGCGACGCTGGTGAAGGACGCTCAGCGCCACGGCCTGCACTTCAAACCCATTGATGTGACGCGCTCGGAATGGAACTGCACGCTGGAGCAAGATGCCGGCTGGCTGGTCCGCCTGGGCTTCAACTATCTCAAAGGACTGCGCCGCGAAATCGCCGCGAGTATCATCGAGGAGCGAACCCGCACACCGTTCGCGAGCATCCGCGATCTGGTGCGGCGCGTACCCCATATCCGCAAGGAAGAATTAAACTCGCTGGCGCAAGCCGGAGCGCTGAACTTTATCGGCGAGCAGCCCAGCCACCGCCGCGAAGCTCTATGGGATTCCGAACTGGCCGCGCGGCCTGTGGGGGAACTGCTTGAATCTGCAACCGCCGGCTCCGACGCTTCTCCACTCGCCGTCATGCAGCCTGACGAGCGTCTGTTCGCCGATTATCGCTCCACTGGCCTTACCATCGGTATGCATCCCATGCGCCTGCACCGCGAACACATGAACCGTCTGGGTGTGATCCCGGCCTCGCGCGTGGGCCGTATTCCCGATGGAGTGCTGGTGCGCATCGCCGGCAGCGTCATCTGCCGCCAGCGACCCGGCACTGCGCGTGGTTTTCTATTTGTGAGTTTGGAGGACGAAACCGGCGTTTCCAACGCTATCATTTTGCCGGATCTGTTTGCGGCCCAGCGCCTGACGATTGTCGAAGAACCTTTCTTGCTGATCGAAGGTATCCTGCAAAACCAGAGGGGATCGGTGTCGGTGAAAGCCTCGCGCGTCGAAGCTCTGCGCGTCGACGCCGCCGCTGGCGTCTCGCACGATTTCCACTGATATGCTGAAAGCCTGTGTTCATTTGCCCGGCTTGCAATCGTGAGTTTCCAAGCCCTGAATATAAGGACGGGAGTTTCTTCAGTTATCGCCGGTGGCCCTATCCAGTCTGTCCCAGCGGTCACATTCTGCGCAGTTGGGTGTTCGGAAACTTGAAGCCGATGCGCTGGTGGCTGGCATTTTTGCGCGGCGCCGCGAACACGCTGCTGATCTTGGTGTTCGCCGCCATCTCCGACGCCAATTTGTTCTACAAGTATGGTGAGAATAGACAGTTGCTGGTGACGGTCGGCATGGCACTGATGTGCGGCTACGGACTGTGGGCTCTGGGAGCGGCATGGCTATGGAGCGGAATCGATGGTCCCATTGCGAAACTCCTGCCGCGTGCTTATGGAGTGGCGCTGGGATTCCTGCTGCCCGCGATGATCGCGCTGGCCGCGATTCGCTTCCATTGGGTGGATTATCCGGTAGATCTGGCCCGCTGGTTAGCGGCTGCTTTCACTAACCCCCGCACGGCTGCTAGCATCGTGTTGAATGGATGAAACGCAAGTGTTTGCCGCCGTCGGCGAAGAAGGTTTCGCGCGGCTGATTGCGGCCTTTTACCAGCAGGTTCCCGGCGACGATATTCTTGGCCCTATGTATCCCGCGCACGATATGGCCGGCGCCGAACAGCGATTGCGCGATTATCTGATCTATCGTTTTGGCGGGCCGCAAAAATATATCGAGGAGCGCGGGCACCCGCGCTTGCGCGCGCGCCATATTCCGTTTCCGGTCACGCAGGCAGCGCGCGATCGCTGGATGCAATTCATGGACACCGCATTGAAGCAAGCGGGATTTCCTCCCGACGCGGAAAAATACGTGCGAGAGTTCTTCGAAGGAATGGCCACCTTTATGATCAATCGCTCGGAACCGGGAGGACCGCAGTAATGGGCAGCTTCACCGGAAAAACTGCCGTCGTTACCGGCGCGAGCCGCGGCATCGGACGCGCCATCGCGATTCGCCTGGCACACGACGGCGCGAAGACGGTCCTGTGCGCGCGCGATGTCTTCGCCTTGGAATCCACTGTCAAGAAAATCGAAACCGCCGGGGGAACGGCCACGTCAATCGCTCTCGATCTGCGGCTCCCGGAAAGTCCTCGAGAGCTTGCCGAGTTCACCGTCAAGCACTTTGGCGGCATCGACATCGTAGTCAATAACGCGGGCGCCACCAAGCGGGGGGCGTTTCTCGACCTCACCGATGACGACTGGGCGGATGGCTTCGCGCTCAAGTTCTTCGGTGCCGTGCGCCTGACGCGCGCCGCGTGGCCGTATCTCAAAGCTGCCCGCGGTTCCGTAGTCAACATTTCCGGTGGCGGCGGGCGTACTCCCGGAGCCGAGTTTGCGATCGGCGGCTCCGTAAATGCAGCGATGCTGTCTTTCACGAAGGCGATGGCCGAGCTTGGAATCATGGACGGCGTGCAAGTCAACGTCATCAACCCGGGACTGATCCGCACCGGACGTTTCCAGAAACGCCTCGCGGCCGTCGCGGCGGAGAAAGACACCGATCTTGCCGCCGCCGAGCGCCAGATGGTCGCCGCGTCGAAGACCACGCGCGTCGGCGAACCGGAAGACATCGCCGCGCTGGTTGCGTTTATTGCCGGTCCCGAAGGACGCTTTCTGCAAGGCTCCATGATCGATATGGACGGCGGCGCTACCAAGACGCTATGAGCGGCGGAACAACCAGCAAAGTCGCGGTGGTTACCGGAGCGGGCAGTGGTATCGGACGTGCCGTCGCCCTGGGTCTCAAAGGCGAGGGGTGGTCTGTGGCCATCGCCGGCCGTCGCGCTGAACCGCTGCGCGAGACCGCGGCAATCGCATGCGGAGGTCCGGAGATGCTAGTGGTTCCCACCGACGTCGCCCAGCCGGATGCGGTGCGATCGTTGTTTGCGCGGGTCACGGCGGCTTATGGCCGTTTGGATCTGCTGTTCAATAACGCTGGGACTGGCGCGCCCGCAATCCCCATGGAGGATCTTACTTTCGAGCAGTGGAACACAGTTGTTGCCGTCAACCTCACCGGCTGTTTTCTATGCGCGCAGGAAGCCATCAAGATCATGAAGTCGCAGGAACCGCGCGGCGGGCGCATCATTAACAACGGCTCAATCTCCGCGCATGTGCCGCGCCCACACAGCGCGCCTTATACCGCTACTAAGCACGCGATCACCGGGCTGACGAGGTCCATTTCTCTGGATGGCCGCGCGCACGATATCGCGTGCGGGCAGATCGATATCGGCAACGCCGTCACGCCTCTCACCGAGCGCATGGCCGCCGGCGTTCTACAACCCAACGGGGCCGTGATGCCCGAGCCGCGCCTGGACTTGCGGCATGTGGCGGATGCGGTTCTCTACATGGCCCAGCTGCCGCTCGATGCCAACGTTCAGTTTATGACGGTAATGGCTACAAAAATGCCGTTTGTCGGCCGGGGCTAGACGTTTCGCGTTGGCATTTGCCGTTGCTTCACCCACCCCTCCGGACTAACCCTTCAACGCAGCTACTGTCTCCGTGGCCTTATCCAGCATGAAACCGATTTCGCTGTTGCAACTTAAGAAGCGCAGGCCGTGGTCGCGCCAATATTGGATCAGCTTCAGCGAGCGCATATGCAATCCAGGCGCGATGCCATGACGATTGCAGGCGTCCCGGATCTTCTCGATCGCAGTGATTAACGTGGGGTGCTCGAACTGGCCGGCAATGCCTAGCGAAATCGAAAGGTCCGCGGGACCGATCATCACCGCATCGATCTTGGGTACAGACAGCAGTTCATCGATGCGATCGAGCGCCGTTCTGGTTTCGATTTGCAGCACCACCATCGTATTCGCGTTCATGTGCTCGATGATCTCGGGCATACTGGCGATTTCATAGCCGAGATGAGTCGGCTGCAAGCCAAATCCGCGCACGCCTTCCGGCGGGAAGCGCGTCCAACTGATGGCTTTCTCCAATAACTCCGGCGATTCGACACGTGGAAACAAAACGCCCTGCGCGCCGCAATCAAGCGCACGAGCCACCAGCGTGTACTGCAAATCAGCCACGCGCACGATGGGACACAAACCGGCATGGTTTGCGGCGCGGATCAGGTCTTGCAGCGTTTCCAGATCGAAGCCGCCGTGCTCGGAGTCGAGATAGGTCCAGGCCAGCCCGGCCGCCGCCAGAATGCGCGGGACTTCCGGCGAGCACAGCATGGAAATACTGCAGCCGAACAGAGTCTTGCCCTCCTTGAGGGCCTGTTTAACGGCATTGACGCGCATGAGCTAGATGGTAAACACGCGATGGTCGGGGCACATCGGTTCAACCGCATCAGAAAGCCGGTCGATCAAATCCACACCATGTTGTGCCAGGAACGGCAAAATCGAGTAGAAGCGTTCCTGCGGATGGCGGTGCGGGTAAAGCATTGCCGCCAAGTGGCGGGCATCGGCCAAGGCGCGCTCATCCCTCCGCAGGATTTCGCGCGCGGTTTTCTTCCCGATCTTATCCAACTGATACAGGATTTTTGCGCGGCTCTTGGCGACTGCGGCGGCTAGAGTTTGGTCGAACCCCTGAAGGTCGGACTGCAAGCGGTCGATTTGCCGGGTGACTTCCGCGGCGGCTGCTTCGAGCGATTTCCCTACCGATTGCGGCACTAAAGCCTGTGCGACCCGCTCCTTTAGCCCGCCTTCGTACGTCATCACCTGGGTGATGGCCATGTGATAGCGCTCCAGCAGTTTCTGCGAACGCACGTCGAGAATGGTGAATCCGCTACGCGCCATGACCACTGGCATGCGGCCCAAAAGCAAGCGATACGCAACTTCGGATTGCGCCAGGTACGCCAACTCTCCAGGCCCGCCTACGTACGCCACCGTCGGCAGTAGGTAATCCTGCCAGACAGGCCGCAGCAGAGCGTTCGGCGATACTTGTTCTGCACGCGCGCCCAACGCTGCGTATTCGGAATCCTTGCGGCGCAGGGTCGCGCGTTCGCCCTTTTCGAGCAGGAAAAACAATGAGGTCTTCGCGTCCACGTGAACCTGGGCGTGGTAGCCGGCGCCGTTCAATTCCTGATTGCGCGCCAGAAGCTGGACTTTCAATTCCGGCGCCGCGGCCAGCGCCTCGGCCATAAAAGGTGCGCCGATCTTGCGCACTGCGGGGTCCAGCGGATCGAGATAAATCAAATCCAGCTTGGCGAGCAGAGTTTGGAGCAGCGCCCGGAACCCGGAGCCCATGGTGGCCCCAGGAATGTAGGCTTTGTCGACGATCGCCATCACTTCATCGGTAAACGGCAGCCCGGCCAGCGCCGCGCGCAACTCGTGCAAGGGGGGGGTGGCGATCGGAATTCCTCCCACCGGCTTCGGCCTGCCGGCGAATTCTTTGGGCGCATCGATTCGAATCGCCGCCGGTTCGTCTGCGGCTCCGAACATCCAGGCGTGATTCACTTCCGCGAAATCGTGGTCTTCGGTCGCGAGCCAGAACACTGCCACCGCCGGGACGCCGCGATCGGTGAGTTGCCGCGCCACCTGCGCCGCGGCCATTGCCTTATAGATGGTATAAGCTGGACCGGAAAATAATCCCACCTGCTGCCCGGTCACCACTGCCACCGTTCCTGGTTGGGCCAAACGTCTTAAAGACTCGCTATCGCCGTTTTGGGCCCGGAGCGCCTGGACCATCGCCGCTCGCCGGTCATCGGGGTATTGGATCTGCGCCGCGGCGTGTTCGAAAGACTGCGGGTTGTGGGGATCGTGCTGGTAAAAGGAGGCTACGCGATCAAAATGATAGGAAAAATCGGCGAAAAGCTGGGAGGTCCCAGGCAGGTCAGTGTGTCGGATACAGGCGGGCTGCATGAAACCAGTTAGATGCGTTGCAGGTTCAAGAGTAACAGATTTTTTGCGCGCTATTCTGGTACAGGACCCCTCAAAACCATGGACGAACAAGAGTTTACGACTCGCGCCGATAAAGCCATCGAAGACCTCTACCGTCGCCTTTCTGTGGCCGGTGAGCGCTACGACTT
>Ga0157370_10000988_pt1 | contig 35963 bp, 26 predicted proteins | sample C35metaG_FD_113463 | JGI IMG/M metagenome (GOLD analysis project Ga0157370, IMG submission 113463) | Corn rhizosphere microbial communities from Kellogg Biological Station, Michigan, USA - C3-5 metaG | ecosystem: Host-associated > Plants > Roots > Rhizosphere > Soil | place: USA: Michigan... | reverse complement strand
TTTTCCACCAGCGATTCCGGTGCGCCAAAGCTGCGGGCAATCGCCCGGACCTGGTTTTTCACCAGACCGCTGAGCGGGGCCAGATCGCAGGCGCCGTCACCGAACTTGGTGAAGAAACCCATCACCTTCCTCCCCCCAGTAAAGTGCACAACCAACCGGGTTTTATCGCTATTCCAGGTTCCAGTGATATGTGCAGAAACCACGATTGCACAACGAAAAAATAGTTTATAAATTTTCGCCTACCAACCAGTTCTGCCAGCAATCGAGCCACGGCATCACCTCTTGATCGGGCATAATGACTTCACTAACACAAGATGCTGCGACATGTCCTGCCTGTCCTTAGATGAGCCACCAAAGCCACTTCGTGCTGCCGCTCAGTCGCCTTCAGCCAACTCGGTAGCGTGTGTCGGATGTCACCCGAGTACTCTCCGAAATTGCCAGATGAACGACGCCTAGCTGACGGCGCAGAATCTTGTAGATCCCATATCAGGTTTCGGGAGGACCCATGGATCAGCGTTTGAGAGTGGTAATGGCCCAGTTGAACATCCGAGTTGGTGATGTTCATGGCAACGTCGAGAAGATCATCGAAGCAGCTCAGAGCGCCCGCGACGACCTCGGCGCACAGATCATCGTCTTCCCTGAGCTGACCCTGTGCGGATATCCGCCTGAGGATTTGCTCCTCCGATCTAGCATGCAGAGCCGCATCGAAAAGGCACTGGCGCGTGTCCGCGAGGCCGCTCGCGGCATCGTTATAGTGATCGGCTTCCCGTGGGTTGAAGACGGCGCTCGCTACAACAGTTGCGCGGTCATCTCCGAAGGCGAAGAGGTTGCTCGCTACTATAAGCAGCGCCTGCCGAACTACCGCGTCTTCGATGAGAAGCGCTATTTCGAGTCCGGCAGCGGCCCTTGCGTCGTCAACTTGTTCGGCATCCAGATCGGGATCACGATCTGCGAGGACATCTGGTTCTCCGAGCCCCTCAAGCAGGCCTGCGACGCTGGCGCCCAGATCATGCTGACGCTCAACGCATCGCCGTTCCATCGCGGCAAGCAGGCAGAGCGTGAATCCCTGCTAGCGCAACGGGCTGACGAGTGCTCGATCCCAATGGTGTACGTGAACCAAGTTGGCGGCCAGGACGAGCTGGTTTTTGACGGCAATAGTTTTGTCGTGGACGGCAACGGCAAGGTCACCCAACGCGCTCCAGCGTTTGAAGAGGGCTTGTACGTCACCGACTTCGATTGCATCGACAATGCTCTCGTGCCAGTTCCAGGGACTGTGACAGAGTTGCTGAGCCTTGAAGCGAGTGTGTACCAGGCGCTGGTAAGTGGCGTGAAAGACTACGTGCAGCGCAATGGCTTTAAAGGTGTTGTACTGGGCCTTTCTGGCGGGATCGACTCAGCACTGGTTCTGGCCGTTGCCGCTGATGCGCTTGGCGCAGAAAACGTCGAAGCCGTAATGATGCCTTATCACTACACAGCGCAGATGAGCCAAGACGACGCGAGGGAAGAAGCAGACGTCCTGGGGGTGAAGTACAGCGTTCTGCCAATCGCTCCCATGGTCGAAGCATTCCTTTCTACGCTTGCGCCAATGTTCGAAGGTCTGGGCAAGGACACTACGGAGGAGAACCTCCAGGCCCGGTGCCGTGGCACGATGTTGATGGCCATCTCCAACAAGAAGCGCTACTTGGTGCTGACAACAGGCAACAAGAGCGAGATGGCTGTCGGCTACGCGACCCTTTACGGCGATATGGCCGGTGGGTTTGACGTCCTCAAGGACGTACCAAAGACGCTGGTATTTAAGCTCTGCGAGTACCGCAATACCCTGGGATACGTGATTCCGCAGCGCGTCATTGACCGCCCACCGTCAGCTGAATTGGCACCTGATCAGAAAGACGAAGATTCGCTACCTCCATATCCAGTTCTGGACGAGATCCTTCGCTTGTACGTTGAGCAGGATCTGTCCGCTGACGCGATCATCGAGGAAGGCTTTGACGCAGAGGTCGTGCGCAAAGTGATCCGCCTTGTTGACCTCAACGAGTACAAACGTCGCCAGGCAGCAGTGGGACCACGGATCACCGAGCGCGGATTTGGCCGAGATCGCCGCTACCCGATCACCTCGGGCTGGCGTATCGGCGACTGATCCTCAAAACCAAGTAGGCATAGAAAGGCGAGCGCCTGTGCGGGGGCAGGCTTGCTGCATTGCAGAAAGGGGGCAACTTCTTTCGTGACGCGGCAAGCCTGATCGTTAACTTCCGTGACCCCTCCGGCTAGGTCTTCGCACCTGTACAGACTCGTAATATCGCGCTTTCGCAGGATGGCAGCGAAGCAGGATGGCGGGTGCGTAGTTTTTTGATCTTTTACTTTGTTAAGGAAAACGGAAAAGTGCTTCTGGCTGTCAGCAAGTTTATTCATCCGTATCTTGAGTTCGTCGGTGGTGCTGCGTTTAGTTTAGGGCACGCATTGCAAGACTTGGGCGTTCCAAAATCCGAATTTTTTCAAGCTCACCTGAGCGGCTTTGTTCCGAGAGCAATGACGTTGCTTTTGGTCCTTCTGCTTTTGATGCCACTGATCATAGGTGCTGCTTATACCTTGGGGCGGTTTAAGGGTGGTGTGATTGCGCTTTGCGTGCTCCTTGCGCCAGGCATACTTAACTTGATGGGTTTTTTCCCAGATTTTCGATACGGCGCACCAAGCTCTTCTGCGGGTGGCGTGGGTGTGATCGGAAACGTTATGGCGCTCATTCCTTTATTGATGATGGTCACTGCTGCTGGGTGGTCAGTCACGGTGCTGCTGTACGATACGTTGAAATTAACTGATAAATTTCATCATTATTATGATCACTTTTGGTTTTTGACGGCGCTGACCGCTGCTGTATTTTTTGTGACAGACGGCACGGCCAGCAACAGTGCACAAACCCTCAAAGACGCATCGCGAGTAGCTCAGGACTCAAGTCGCTATTTGCTCCTGCAAATCCGCCGTTATCAAGATTATTGTCGGGTTAACGGCTTGGAATTCACCAAGTCTTGCCAGTGGAGTAAGTACTCGCAGTGGACGATTGGGCCGCTTGCTGAATATAGTCCAGTTCTTTTTGAAGAACTTGCTCCTGAAGACAGTCGGGGATTTTTCCAGCAGCCAAGAGAAGCGAATCTGTCGGATGAGGATATCCTAACCATCAGGCGGGAGCTGTTGGAATACAACCAGAACGTGTGTCCTGTGAAGCAGTTGTCTAAAGACGCTGCTCAGTACGCTCCGCTATCGGGTAGTTGTGAATCCCCCCCCTTTGAGTATTGTACCGCGTGGCCAGATGGACCAGTGGGGTTCGTTGATCCCTACATCTTCCAGCGGCCAGTGGCGATTGCTAACGAGTGCATAATTCCCAACCTGGTTAGGCTGAAATCTAGAATGCCGGGGTTACTTGCTGATGATCGTGAAGCAAGCCAAGTGAAGAACTATAGATGGTTTTACTTCTTGTTTATCGCGCTGGCTGTCGGTGGAAAGATAGCGAATTCGAGTACAAAGCTGGTCGACTTTAAGAAAAGGAGGAGAGCGATTTTCGTGAAGGATCTCTGGCGCCTCACGATTTTCCTTGCTTCGTTTGTTTGGAAGGCGTTTAGATCTGGTCTGTCTTTTGCTCGTTATATGGTCAAGACTGCTGTAGCGAAATTTAAGGCTCTAAGGCCTTCTGCTGACGGAGACGCGCCCTAAAGGTACTCGGAGGGGGCTCTGGAATGCTCTCTTTCTACGGATGCTTGGGGTACGCCGACGATGTGAAGGCCAGGCCTGGCCTCCAGCACCATCATGGGGTCTTCAGCGCCTGCGCTGCTAGAGCTGCTTCGCAGAAGGTGCCGCGCGGGTTTTGGGGCCCATGGGCCTAAGGTGAGGCTCATGATCAGCAATGACTCGATGATTCGGCCCGACCATAGCATTGCGATGGAAGGGTTACAGGCTGCACGCATACCCTAAAGGCTCATTGACATCATCTTTCGGGATTTGCATTCTTCATTCTTTGAACCCACCAAAGAACAAGGATGTGAGATGCGTAAAGCATTAATTTTTGGTAATGGCTTGGGCATGGCCCTTGCCCCGCAGCATTTCAGCCTAGGCGGGGCTATGCATGATGTGTGGCATCTACCGCATTTACTCACAGCGGAGGACCGGAGACTTATCAGTCTTACGCTAGGGAACGAGGGCGCGATCCCTCAGAATGAAGAGCAGCTTGACGTTCTTCATCAAGCCGTCACAGCGTGCAAAACGCTAAACAGAATACTGTCACCAGATCTTCACTGGCTTACAGAGCAGGGTCAGCGGTTTCCTGTGGCCGTAGCCAAGTACTTGCACATGGTTGCCACCAGATTACACCTTACTGATGCTGACTTACCTGAGCAGTTCATATCATCGCTATCAGCTTTTGTCCGCCAAACAAATTCTCATGTAGCGACTCTGAACTATGATCGGCTTTTATATGGGGCCTTCATTGAGAGAGGAGTTTTAGCTGGTTTTGATGGCAGTCTAGTTGATGGAATAACTAATGCTGGTTTTGATTCGGCGAATCTGGAAAGGCAGTGGGGGAGAACTTTTGGCTACTACTTGCACCTTCACGGTTCGCCGTTGTTCTACACGGACATTGATAGGCGAGTTCGTAAGCTTCAGCGGCATGAGATTAATATGTTTGCGGCGAACCCATCCGATCACATAGTCCTGACCCATGTTGCGCATAAGCGTTCAGTGATAAGTGCATCACCGATTTTAATCACGTACTGGCACTATTTGCATCGCGCACTGCAAGAGGCGTCAGAGATTGTAGTGGTAGGGTATTCGGGATGCGACACGCATCTGAATGAAATTATCGCCATTTACGGGGCACATAAACATATTCGAGTCATTGAGTGGGCTGCAAACCACTTCCACCCTGTCCGACTGTCCCAGTGGCAGACCGCATTTAGGTCAACCAATCTACATTTAGAGCTGCATCAGAATATATTGAATAATTACGCTTGGTGACAGTTACTGCAACCGGAGATCGCAGATATGGCGAGCGGCTACAAAAGTCCTGATTGTCGCGGTGGAGGTAGCGACACTCTAAAATGCCTCCTAGGGCACAGGTCCTAGGTCTAGGTTGGTTTTGCGATCTTACTTATTTTATAAAGGTAGATAGTAGATGCTCACTCGTTCACAAAAATGGGGTAACAGTTATTTACAGAATCCATACCTAGGTCATTTGTCTCAATTAGAGCTTGAGGAACGAGCAAATGACATTATGAGCCTCGTCTCTGTTCTAGATCCGGTTGGTCGCTTGAGTGTGCATGCAGGCCATAAAATGGATGTTGATATGTGGATCAAATGGACTCACGTATTAACAGAAATGCAAAGGCGCTACGGGCCATTTCCCAATGGATATACTAATGGTTTCGTAAAGGCCGTCAATATGGTAAATCCTACGTTCCCAGCAGCGCCACCCGGGAAAGCTGCTATGGAAAAAATCGGGAGTTTACAATCTGGTTGGCTTTTCAAGTACTCTAAGAAAAAATATGTCCAAGAGATGTATAGTTCAGGAGTGTTCAGAATGACTCCGGCATCATTTTATAACGATCCATCATTAAATGCAGCGGTTAAAGACGATGAGCTAGTGTTCAAAGGCTCTGCGCGTATTAAGTTAAAGCCTACCACGAAATTCGGTAAATCGGCTGCCAGCTATGGAAGGGTCGAGTACTCAGTGAAAGCTAGAACCAACTACTACGTATGCTGCTTCGCTTCGAATTTCACTAATCGTGAATTTGTCGATTTTGAAGCTGATGCTTGTTTGGTGATTAAGGATTCAAGGGTATTTATTGATCGATTGGTTAAGGCTGGATGCGGTACGTTGCCAGACTTTGAAGGGTTTGCTCAAAGTGTGAGGTACCTAGATCCATTGCTCTGTGATCCTTCACAAATAGACGTGAATTTCGCGAAACACTTTAGATATGCTTATCAGAATGAGTATCGCGCCATCTGGGCGCCTAGAGAAGCACTTACAGATCTCCCTATAGAATTTATAAATATAGGCTCCCTTGATGGTATCGCCGAAATAGTTGAGCTTTGAGTTGACCCTGAACGGAAGCAGCTTGCTGCTATCTATGAAGATTGGAGGCCTCCCCAGGGCTACATTTACGAAATTTTTGTGCTTCCTGAATTCAGCGGGGAAGGGGAGGTGCTTGGATACCTGCGCTGGCTGAGCGCATTACACGTGAGCTTGGCTGTAGAGTGTCTAACTGGAGCCAAGGTCATTGGATCGTGTGCAACATACCGCTGACGCTTTGATCAGTTGGTATGAGAGAAAAAGGTACGTTCAGTGTGATCAATATGGCTCAAAATGGGTTAAGAGCCTTTCGCCCCTCTAGCTGGCGATGCTTTTTACCAGTGACGTCTAAGTGACCAGGCGGACTCCATCAATGACCTGCTTGCATCGCTGAGTATCGATGGCGCAAAAGCTTCGCCCATGGTACACAAACGACCCTAAAGGTGGCTTGTCGCCATCAAGTATGGGGTGGCGCAGGGATGCAATTTGTAACGAACGGTCCAGATATTCCAGATGAGCTGCTCCAAGCCCATGAAGAAGGCAGGGTCATCTTCTTTTGTGGGGCCGGTATTTCTTATCCGGCTGGGCTCCTGGATTTCAAAGGTTTGGTGCGGCTCATCTACAAGGAGGCGTCGACCACCTTCGATAGCGCCGAGCAGAAAGCTTTTGATAACTATCAGTTCGATGCCACGTTGGATCTACTTGAGCGTCGCTTGCCGAACGGGCGCGCTGCTGTTCGAGATGCTTTGGCGCGGGCTCTCAAGCCCAACATCCGACTCAAAGGCGCGACAGATACGCACGCAGCATTGCTGAGGCTGGGAAAGTGCCGGACCGGTGAAGTGCGTCTTGTAACCACAAACTTCGACCGTGTGTTCGATGCCGCAGGTCGACGCACAAAACAGCGTTTCAATTCTTACTCAGCCCCAATGCTTCCGTTACCCAAAAAAAGTCGATGGGACGGGGTCGTTTATCTGCACGGCCTACTGCCGGATAAACCTACCATTTCCGAACTCAATCGACTGGTCATTACAAGTGGTGACTTTGGACTTGCTTACCTGACTGAACGTTGGGCTGCCCGATTCGTAAGCGAATTGTTCCGCAACTACGTCGTTTGCTTCGTCGGGTACAGTGTCAGCGATCCAGTTCTGCGCTACATGATGGACGCGTTGGCTGCTGACAGAATGCTGGGAGAGGTTACACCTCAGGCATGGGCATTTGGATCTTGTGCGTCAGGAGAGGAAAGCCAGAAGACCGCTGAGTGGAAGTCAAAAGGGGTTTCCCCCATCCTGTACAACACTCAGCCTGGGGCAAACTCACATAGGGGGTTGCACCAAACTCTGAAAGCTTGGGCAGAGACATACAGTGATGGAACGACGGGTAAGGAGCGGATCGTGACCACTCATGCTCTCTCCAGGCCTTCGGCCAGCACCCGGCAAGATGATTTCGTGGGCCGTCTGCTCTGGGCGCTTTCTGACAAGTCAGGGCTACCAGCGCGCCGGTTTGCAGATTTCAACCCTGCTCCGCCCTTGGAGTGGCTGCTGAGCGCCTTTAGTGACCCCCGATACTGCTACTCGGATCTGGCGCGCTTTGGTGTTCCTGCTCACGCTGAACATGATCCTAAGCTCAGCTTCAGTCTGGTTCAAAGACCTTCGCCCTACCACTTGGCAGCGCAGATGACGCTGGGAAGCGGGCGCATGGGTCACTGGGATAATGTGATGTTCCAGATCGCTCGGTGGCTTGTTCGGCATCTCGACGATCCAGACCTTCTACTTTGGCTTACTACGCGGGGCGGATGTATCCACGAGCGGCTTGCATTTCTTATTGAGGATCAACTGGGGCGCATTGCCAAGCTTCAGAGCGAAGGAAACACCGCTGAGCTGGATGCGCTTCGCAAAAGCTCACCTAACGCGATACCTGGTCCTCACATGCGCAAGCTGTGGGGACTGTTCCTGGCTGAGCGGATCAAGTCGCCTTGGAGAGACCTAGACCTCTATAGCTGGTTGGAGCGGTTGAAGCGAGATGGTCTGACTGCCAGCCTTCGACTGCAACTCAGGGAGTTGCTTTCGCCAGTGGTGTCGATCTCCCGGCCGTTTCGATTTTCAGAAGACCAGGATGTCTCAGCAAAACACCTGCGCGATCTGGTGAACTGGGAGCTGGTTTTAGTCTCCGACCATGTGCGATCCACGCTCTCCGAGTCGTCTCGTTCGGCGTGGGCACCGGTCTTGCCATTGCTGCTGGAGGATCTTCAGGCATTGGTTCGTGATGCGTTGGATCTCTTGCAAGAACTGGGAAGCGCCAATTCCTTCGAGGATCGTTCGCACTGGGATCTGCCGTCTGTTAGTCCTCACTGGCAGAATCGTGGTTACCGAGAGTGGGTCGTGCTCGTTGAGCTGCTTCGGGATTCGTGGCTGGCTAACTTCGAAGAAAATCCTGAGGTTGCGGCGAAGATTTCGCGCTGGTGGTTTGAGATTCCATACCCAACCTTCAAACGTTTGGCGTTCTTTGCAGCCAGCCAGGATGGTGCCATTCGTGCTGATGAGTGGGCTGAATGGCTAATTGTCCAGAATGGACATTGGTTGTGGTCCACCTCCACTAAACGCGAGATCTACCGCCTGTTTGTATTGCAAGGACGCATGCTGCCACCCGCTGCTAAAGCAAGGCTGGAGGCGGAGATTATGGCCGGACCTCCCAGAGCAAATTTCGTGGAAGACATTACGGATGATCGCTATCAGGAACATGTAGACCGGGCGGTTTGGAGGGCCTTGGCGAAGCTTCAGTACGGCGGACTTGCATTGGGTGATCAGGCTCAGCGAAGACTTGATGCGCTGTCCGCAGCCTACCCACATCTACGCTTGGCAGACAATGAGAGCGACGAATTTTCTCATTGGATGAGTGGGACCGGAGACCCTGATTATCAGCAGCAGCGTGTTGTCAGGCCTGCCCCTTACAAACGTGAGGCACTGGTTCAATGGCTTCGAAATGTCCCGGCAGCTGATGAGTACTTCGATGAAGACACCTGGAGAGATGTGTGCCGAAAGCATCTTCTCAACAGCTTGTATGCGTTGGGTGACCTAGCGGAGGAGGGCCAATGGCTCTTGGGTCGCTGGAGGGAAGCTTTCCAAGCATGGAGCGAATCTGGCATTGCTCGAAAATCATGGCGTTATGTTGCTCCGTGGATCAATAGGATGCCAGATCGTGAACTTGAGCAGATAATTCATTACGTAACTCGATGGCTCGATGAGGTATCCAAAGCAGAGCTTCAAGATATGGATATGTTTTTGGGGCTTATCCGAAGGGTGATGCATCTGCCCCTGGCAGCGGATACGGGGATGACCAGTAATGGCGAACCGATAAATCAGCCAGTCACTGAAGCCATCAATCACCCCATTGGGCACGTTACCCAGTCTCTGTTGAATATTTGGGAGAGATCAAGCCTCAGCGACGGTGATGGTCTGCCAGAGAGGATGGGGCAGATTTTCACCGAGCTGTGCGACCCTCAAGTGGAACGATACCGTCATGGCAGGGTACTGCTTGCTTCAAGACTTATCGCTCTGTTCAGGGTGGATGGGGCTTGGACAAGAACAAATCTGCTTCCTCATTTCAGCTGGGCTCGCAATCCTGCTGAGGCTAGAAGGGTCTGGGAAGGCTTCTTGTGGTCGCCCCGCCTGTACCGTCCACTTCTATTGGCCTTCAAAGCCGAGTTTCTCGATACCGCAAGCCATTACGCGGATCTGGGTGAGCACGGGGAGCAATTCGCGGCTATTTTCACTTATGCAGCCTTAGGTCCACTTGATGGGTATACCACGGATGAATTCCGTGATGCCTTCGCGACGTTTCCACTGAAGGCGTTACAGGAGGCGGCTCAAGCTCTATCACAAGCGCTGGAAGGCGCTGGGGAACAGCGGGAGGAGTATTGGCAGACTCGGGTTCAGCCCTTTTGGCAACATATCTGGCCAAAATCTAGGGACCTAGTGACATCTAATATCGCTGAATCATTGACCCGGATGTCCATTGCGGGCGGAAGAACATTCCCGGACATCATTAATGCAATTCACGACTGGCTAGTGCCCATCGAGCATTTGCACTATGTCATCCACCTGCTTGATGAGTCAGGCATGTGCATGGTTTTCCCTGAATCAGCGTTGCGCCTGCTGGCTGCGGTGGTTGGTGAGCAGACTTGGCCGCCTTCTGAGCTGCGCTCTTGTCTTGAATCGATTGCACAGGCCCAGATCGACCTTGCTGAGCGTCCAGAATACCGCAGGCTGACGGAGTACCTGCGTCGTCGTGGTCAGCCATAGTGCGAAGAACCGCTGGTGCAGCGGGCCAGTTGATTTCCTGCAAGGGAAAAAGATGCAGGATGATTGAATCGCGGCTTATGGGTAAAGCAGGGCAAGTAAGAGGTGAGTTTCGTCCGCTCTACAAACACGGCTACGTTAATGCGATCAAGAAGGTGCTTGCTGAGATTAAGTGATACCTCTGATGAGTAGGGGGGGGCAACCTAATCGGATACGCTGGGCTCATTCGGGGCGTAGGCCTCGGTCAATACCCGCTTAGGTGGGATGAGTCCAGCGGGTGTTGGTCTTGGTGGTCGTTGCGCTCCCGTTCTTAGTGACCCGGTACTGCGGGGCCAACCAATTTCACCTCAAGTCCATAAGCTCCTTCAAACTCATGAATTGCATGTCACTTTTTAATGAACGCGGGTCTTTAACAGCGCCGCCTAAGCGACAGACCAGATGTTCAAAAAGGTTATTAAAGTGGCCTTCCTGATCTTCATCTTGCCATCGTTCAAATGGGCGTCGAGGGCGCGTATTCTTGCCTGAAATCGTTTGAGGGATAAAGAATGGACAGAATATCTCGCTGCTAACATCCAGTCCGGCGTAGCCCACTCTGGCAGCGGTATCTGTCCTCATGTAACGAGGGCGATGGAGTAACTGAATTGGGCCTTGCATCACACCAGCTTGAACAAGGAGCGCGCTCGCTGCGCTCTCCTGGGGCCTATCAAAGTCAGCTGGTACCAAGTACATATCCGGCTGTAATAGAAGCAGGAAAGCCTCATGTTTCGGCGTTATGCCAATGCTTTCGGCAGCGAGGTCTGCGCAGACGTCGATGATCACGACTTCGCCAGCTTCTGGTTTACAGGCCAACACATCATCTGGAGCCAATCTTGCGCAATTGATGCGTAAGTCCTGCATTTCTTCAAGCTCGCCGGAGACGATTTCCTTGTTCTCAGGAGCAGTAGCCTGAACCAAGGTCGTCTTCATGTTCAGCGAAAATTTGGCGATGACCGCAAGATTTTTGGCAACCGTAGTTTTGCCTACGCCACTCTTTGGGCTCGCGACCGCAATCATCAATCCCTTACTTGACGGCATGTGAACGAGACGCTGCTTTTGGCTAAGCATTTTGTTGCGCACCAGCTTCGTCATCCAGTCCATTAGCGATGAGTCGACCGGGTCCAAACCACTTAGCCATCGACCTATGTTTTCAACTTCTGTGCATTTGCTGGTTCGACGAAATTCGCTGAATTGGTTGGCTAAGGCGGCGGCGCTTAGTCCGAGATATTTCATTGATTTTTTTAGCAGAAGTGAATCTATCATCGATCGATCTCGCGTCAACGAATTCTAGTTTGGATCAAATGACATCGAGTCGATTATCTCCAGTGGTTGTGATGATAGCCTCTATTGAAATCACCGTGGGCAACGCGGCCAGTGAATGAGGCCTACCTCGCTTACGCTGTTGATACAGGAACAACTACAAAGATCGGCCGACTTCTATCATTGGGTGCCTGAAGGATTCTCAAATATGTCAGCCGTGAAATGGTGTTGCGATCCTACTCAAGTTATTGGACGCGGTCCGTCATTAGTCGCTAACAACGTTGAAATATGGCGTCCAACCAGACGCCGTTTTGCTTTCAAAGTCTCTCGTAAGTCTGCATTACCGTCGGGGTGAATCATGACTGCCAGTTTAACCATTTGGTCATCTGGGGCCAATGAGCTTAGTTTCCGCCCCGAACTCCTAGGGTATTCAAACTACGAAAAGCATTATCTCAGGCACAGGCCAAATGAGGGCACATTGCCACAGCTGCACTTAGGAATATCGACGCTCAGGGGAATGAGCTTATTACCGTGCGTGTTACACCTCAACTCGCAATGGCATAGGGACCGGTCGTTTGTATCGTGGATTTCCCAGCCTTGATTTGTCGCTTCAGTTTCTGCCAGGTGTGAAGGAACGCTCTGGTAGCAGCCAGGGTAGGTGGAGCGAACCATTCGGCTGTGTGGCGGTGCCGCAGGTGTGGAATGTCTAGTGATCGCCCCTCCATGGTGAGGGGCAGAGATGCCAGTTAGCCCCCTAAGGTAGTTAACGGGGATCGAGGGATAATCTGAATCTCCGGTCAACAACACTTTTTCAATGCGCTGTTCCAGCTTTGCGGAAAGCGCCAACGATTCATTGTTCCTAAGATACGCGAAGTCCGTTCTCCCGCCATGGGTAGGGCTGCACCGGATAACTGTATAGTTGGTGAAAGATAGCCTTGATCGCTTTGCAGGCCAAAATGTGAGCGCACGCGTCCCATCAGGGAGGAAAGTAATGCTCAGAGTCAAAAGGAAATGGATTTGGCTCGGACCAAGCTTGTGTCGGTGAAATCTAGGCCGGCGCATTAGCCATGGCCGTCTTAAGGCGTCCTCCTTATATTCGGGGACTGTAAGCCAATGGCCGTTCCGTAAGTCGAACTTAGCCTTACCGGACTGGATTGCAAACCCCCAGTGATCCCAGTCAAGATGAGACAAAACTACCGGCTGAGGACCGTTTCTTTGCAATGACTCATGGAGTGGGGAAAACGGACCGGGCAATCGCAATGACCTTTTGTTGTATGGCAGCGGCCAACCTAAATCAAAGAACATTAAGGGATGTTCATTTTGATCTACCAGGGCGCAAAAGCTGGCTTGACCCACGTCATAAACGGCGACGCCAGCAGCTTCCTTCGCGCAGTCGAAAGGGCGCAGGGTCAACTCTGTCGCATCCGATACTGTGCGAAATTCCGCTATTGCCGCTAGCGCGCTTAGGTTTCTTTTGGCAACAGACGTCGATCGCACGCGCACCCAAAATATTGCTTCTGCTTGTTCCTCATCGCCTTCGAACGTGATTGATGAGGCTTGGAAACTAGCCTCTTCGCCATGCGAGTCAGTGCTAATCGATAATTCGATCCAGCCTGTATTATCTACAAGTTCGTTTGCTAGTTTCATCTCTAGCTTCGCAGTCAGCATGAACACCGGAAAGTATCTATCCAGATCCTCAAGAACTCTATTTGCGTCGAGTTTCCTGAGGGCAACAGCCGAAGACTTTGGGATAGCATCGATCACAATGGTGGCGAAATCGTTCTGGGTATCACCATCGTTGACGACCGTTTCGATCGAGGCGTAGTAATCAACCCAATGGGGTTCAAGTGGTTCTCTGCTTTCCATGCTGTTAGCTGATCCCTGAGTAATAAGAGGTGCGGCTCGGTGGTTTCTGGGCGCGTGAGAGCAATGGTAACGTGCTGTAGAGGCAATGTGCCATTATTTTGGGCAGTCTTGCTTTTCCCTTTGCTCGGCCGCTATCCGAGAGTTCAGCATGGCTCGTAATTTCCCGTTCCTGCCAGGCCGCACGCATCCTCCCACTTCTTCGATGGGGATCACCGCATTACGTCTCGCAAAAAGTTTACAGTGGCGGCGGGGCTGTCGGTCAGTCGGTTGTCTTTCACGGAGCTACAGGTGATGGGATTTTCACGCAACGAATGCACCCAAGAATGCTGTATCAACCAGTTGGAAGGCCGCGTAGTGGGAGGGGGTAGACCGCCCGACAGTATCGAGCGGGTACCCCGCCGCCGTACACAAACGTGCTCCTTTTGACGATAAGACGTTTTGTCCGAGATCGTCCGCTTCTGGCCGATGCAACCCTTCGCGAGAGGCTGCAATCTGCCCTGAGTGTGTAATTCGTCGAAAACGACGGTATAGCTACCATAACGTGACCAGGCTGTACGGAGAGGCGATTTTGACATCCCCTTTCAGCCAGCTACCACAATTGGCAAATGCTTTTGTGAAGGGTCACTGGCAGTCCTGTTCAAACTCCTCAAGCATGTCGGCACGCACCAACGCCTCAGGATCTTCAGCGTGGACTGCATCTACTTTCTGCTGCACGCAGGCATCCAAATTGTTGCTGTTAGAGGCAGTTGCTAGGACTTGCGTCTGCGTGGGTAGATTTTGGATGAGTTGCCCTGGAGCAGGGATATTGACAATAGTTGCGTAATCGATAGCAAAACCGCCGCCTCCGTAACGGCTTGGGCTTTCGAAATCCGGAATCTCCTCCACTGGGTTACCCCAACCCATGTTTGGATTAAGCATTGCCATTTTGCCGGGGTATTGGCTACGACGATCAGAGGGTAGATTTACGATCGTGTTGGTGGCTTTTCCAGCATTCCATACCACTACGGCTTCCAGTTCCCCATCGCGGTCATAAAGGCGTTCTTGACCGTGTTTTACCACGTCATCTTGATGGCTTTCGTAGCCAGGTCTAGCAACGCCTTGGTACTGGCTTATCTGTTTATCACCAAGCCAGATCGTGGCAGTCGCACTGACGAGTTTTCCTCTGTTCCATTGCAGCTCTCGAATCAAGTGACCTTCGCTGTCCCAGTACTGCTCCAGGCCGTCGTTGCTGAGATCACTGGCGATGTATTGATTGACGTCTTCCTTGATAGCCAGACGATTGACGTGATGAAGGTGTTGGCCCTCATAACTATATTCATCGACGGTTCGGGCTTTTAGTTTTCCGTGCTCGAATTCGCTGAGTTCGGTCACTTTACCGCGTGCATTGATGCGTTTCTGAATGCCATGGAGTTCGCCATTTTCGTAGTTTTCTTCTTGCGAAACGTAGAAGCGATTACCGTCAAGGCCATAATCTTTCTGTGGGCCATGGTACTTGCCCTGTAGATACGTTCGATGCTGAGTTCCACGATTGTCGAACCCAGTCTGCTTACCATTTCGCCAATCGAGATCAGCAATGAGCACTTTCCCTTGGTCATCCCATGCTCGCTCTTGGCCGTCCTTCTTGCCGGCGGCGTAGTGCACCTCAAGAATTCGCTCGCTGTTTTGAGGGTTGAACTGTTCTTGCAGTCCGTCTTGGACACCACGTTTCCATGTGTTTTCAGCAATCTTGTTGCCGGTCTTTGCGTCGAATTTTTCTTCTTTACCGTCCCGTTTACCGGCTTTGAACTCACCCACAGCCAGCAGATGCTCTGCGTTGTCCGAGCAGCGCATTTCACCGTCAGGCAGACCTTTTTTGACGTCGATTGAGCACGACCCAACGCTGAACAATCCCAACACCGACATCGGGTAATTGAGGATGCGGCCGGTGAAGGGGTCATCTGCATGCACTTTGTAAATCAAACCGCGAATTTCTTGGGTTTGACGTGAGTCGACTTCTTCGGTGAAGCACCCTGTGAGGCTGAGGGAGGCGAGAGCGATGGTACTCAGAGCGAAACATCGGCGAGAATTGAAAAACACCAGAATCTCCTTATTCACATATCGGCACCTGCCGATTTCAAAGCGTGAAAGGAATGCAGTGTAGGGCAAAGTGATGATGTGATTCCAATCTGCCATGCTTGCTCGGTGCATCAGAGATGCCGTACGGGGCGCATCTGTATAGTTCTGACAAGTCTGCTTAGGGGCGATTATGGGGTGCCGACGATGAGTGATTTGACGCTAGCAGATCCTTTCATATGCGCAATTTCGTGGCCTGTCTTTGAATTCTCAGGGGACGTCCAAGGTCTCGTGCTTCCATATGAGATCCCAGTTTTCTGGAGGGTTTAACAGCTTTGGCCGATTCACTTCGCTGAAAACACTGCTGGTATAATCCCTCGCGGTGCTCGCCTCTGCCGTAATCTGGGGGCAGTCCGGAGGTACGGGCGGGCCACCACCTTATTTTTCTAGTCCAGACACAACCGATCCCGCTGCCTACATCATTCCAAAGCGGCGGGAGGCAGGGTCTGGAAAGGTCTGATCAGGGTTTCACCTTGTTCGTGATGCATGGCTTCAAGCGGTCAGTATCCGTGCCGCTTTCTTCCCTCCTAAGGCTTTACCGATTACAGAGCGACGGACGTTCGCGTGTTCCTAACAAGCGCAACGTCTTTTGGCTTTCGCAGCCCTAAGTACTTCAGTTCTTTGGCTCAAAGACTCATAGTGAGCAAACCTCTTGCCCAGAGCCCAGAGCCCAGAGCCCAGCCCACTGGCCCTGTTCGTAGAATGCGGTCAAAGTTCAAATTAGAAGATGATCAATTTTATTGCCATCCACTATTCATGTCGTGGGTGTAACATGTCGCACCAATATCAGTAGCGCTCAGGATCTATAAAAAAACCGATGCTTTCTAAAATATCATTTAAAGCCCCAATAATACGAGGCTCTGCATAAAGCTCCAGTCTCGTGTACGAAAGAGCAATGGCTAAACGTGCTTGTTGTTCACTTAGAAGTGAGGGGTCAAAAGGCTACACCTGCACATTGATTGCATTGCCGTCGGAATGGCCATCATCATCCATCAAATCCGCGCTTTCTCGCGCAGCCACCCAATCGATTAATGAAATCCCCAAAGTCTTCTGAGGGCCATCGGCAAGCCCCGATTACCATGGCGATGTTCAATGGGTTATGTTCGCTTCCTAGGCGATGACGGCTGGTTGTTATGATGATGAAGGTAGCTTGAAAAAGGTGGGCAGTTCGAACGGTAGTGTTCTGTTAAATGACTGCTTTTGGCCGATACCTGCCGGTCACGACCGCCTGTTTCACACTCAGAGGAAGTCAGTCAACCTTGATCAAGGTTCTTGAGGTGCGGTAAACCGCGCTTCTTTAGGCCGTGAAGTAGTCATTAGCTAACGTTCTGAACGAACTAAGCCCTCCTCGAAGGCGGCACCAAATGTTGGGCCCGTTGAACGGAGGAATATGCATCGCCTTACAGGGTGAACAGGTAGTACTCAATTTGGTCTGGTTCGCAGCAAATCTCATGGGCCTGTTCGAACGCGAACTTTAAATATTGGAGATAGGCGTCTGGCTTTCTTATCGTACCAATTTTCACCATAGACATAACTGAGCTTCTCCCTAGTGTGAGCTTCAGTAGGCCACTCGCGACGCGATCATCAAATATTAGTGGATATTCACGCATACCCTGCGATTTGCCTAGGAAGTAGAAGTGCTTCGAGAAAAAATTTGGGCCGCATTGATCAAGTATCTTGTCAATTGCCTTGTACGAGCGGATCAAGCTTTCTTCTGATCCGAGAGAGACAGATCGAATCGCTTTTTCAGTGCTGTTTGTGTCGGCAAACATTTTGGATAGTTTCCAGGGGCCGCGCGAGTCGCGCCGACTTCCCGCAGGAGCTTCATGCCCCCAGATCATGCAAGCAATAAATTTAGTCTCATCGCCTACCTTTGGTTCTCTGTAAAACGAAACCAATTCAGAACGTGTGAAGCTGTCTCCAAGAGCATCACGCACAAGCTTTAACCTGGATTTTAGGTACAGATTGTCGTCGACCGCATTAGCCCAGTAGTCATAGGCGAAGTGTGTCCGGTGCTCATCCACATCAAGGTTGCGAATGTGTTGAAAATGTTCTGCTGCAATGCGCATGAAGTGATGGATTCTCAGGGAAAATAGTCGTTGGGGACTTGCTGCGACGTTTAGGTCCGTTTGGCCAACCGGTTAGGCTTGGTGGGGCAATTGCTGAAATAGTCGAACCGACATCATGTTGACCCCCCTGGTGTGCTTCGGCGTAGCTGGTTTATTGCGCGCCCTCTCGCGATTGAGGGCCAGCGAAGACGTAGATTTTCCGTTCTGTTTTGAGCTAGCTGCTTTGCCACTTTAAGAGCGTTTCGGCGATCTTCGCTTTTAGATCTTCTTTGGAAATTCCTTTTCTGAGCACGAAATTCTGCGATAAGGCTGAGATTTCTTTCAGCAACCCCCTCGCTTCGTCAACGATGGATCCTAATCTCCCGTGCAGGCCGACGAGGGCCGCATCATCGGCCAAGGCTCTTTCACTATCTGCATTGGAGCTGTGAACTAACCAGTTGCGCTCTTTGAGCAGAGCTTGGAATCGTTCCAATAGACCTGTGGGAAGATGATTACTTTTGGCGAGTTGCGCGATACTTCCGCCAAAAGTCTTTCTTTGGGCTTGGGCTACAAGGAGATTGCCTTGCTCCTCACCCATTTGCGGCACAGCTTGCTCGACAAGCACAAAAAACTGCGCCGTTGATCCTTCCAATGTTTGGAGTTGCCAAAGAGTGAAGCCAATCGCTTCGCATATTCCCCCGAACCTTTCGGATCTTGCCTCATCGGTTAGCTCGTTCATTTTTGTTCCGTGTCGATACAAAGAAAATGTGAATGACGCCTCTGGCGTCCCTCGACGAAGCAGGAAGAGAATCTTCGTCCTTGGACCGTTTTGAGATGCCGGAGGCTACAAGCAGAAATTGAAATAGTCGATGTCAAAGCTAGGAATTAAAATCCGTCCCATTTGTCATCCCCACCATTTGCTACTTTGTAAAAATTAATAAATTGGGTTATCTGTGTAATGATTTACCAACAATTTCATGATCTCCGGGCTTTTCCTAAGTGTATCGAATATATGAAGTGCCGCAACGTTGGCATGAAACGCTTGATCTTCTGTGGAAGGTTCATCTTGATATCTCACGCCGGTGGAACAATGCGCCATATCGATAAGATGGGAATTTATTAAAACTCCATGTTCGTCATGAAGAATCTTCGCCAACTTACTGAGGTTATGACCATCTCTCCCGCCTTTGGGGTAAGCTGTGCCGGCTATTTCTAAAAAGCCTTTCAGTGATTTCTCGACGCATTGCTGTGCTGCCCATCGGGACTGAGGGTAACGGTGTGCGATCAGTTCCTGAGTAGAACCCGCATAATCATCTCTGGCAACATCCAGCATATTTGTGCGAGGAAGATTATTCAGCCACTGAATATTCTCTACGGCGAACATGTGGTACATAAAATGAGCTTCAAGCTCACCGTCGGTAAGTCGATCTACCAGTCCTTGGGGTAGATCTTCGACGAGTGTAAGTATGTTCATGCTTGGTAGGCTTTTTGGTCTTCCTTTGCTAGATCCGTTATTTAGCATATTTCTATTTAGAAAAAACTCTACGGAGCCATACCAGCCAGCTATCCGAACCCGCCATATGGTCTGGGCGAGACGGGCCGGTACGTAGCCTAGCTCGAAATAGGTTTTCAACCGATTACCTAAAGTTGCGCTGTACCAACGGAGAGCCTTGGCCATCAAGATATCGCCTTGGTAACCGGGGAGGTTCGCTAGCTCCTCAGGGGGCGTCATGCGGCCACCCCAACCAAAAGCCTCTCCAAACACGCGTCCAACGTGAAGTGGCCTTTGATAAGGTTTTATGCCCTCAGATGATAACGCTTTATCGATAGCGGCCATCAGCTGTTCGAATTCAGCCACTGAGGAGGGGTAGGCGGGCCATGAAAATTTTGCCATTGGCAGATCCTTTTGCGTGTAAGGACATGAGCAAATGTTCTGAGCTTAGCGTCGGCTATTAATTTTCAATATACCTGTCCTTTTTCTCGCGCAACTGCTCGGTCTTTCTCTAGTGCGTGGACCAGTCGCTGAGGGCGGTGATCAGTCCGGCCTGCTTGCTGAGATACAGCGCTCCAACCGCTGACCCTCTTACCTATCCCCACCGGTTTTAGAACCGTCATGGATCATCTCAGTCCTGATTTCACGCGCCGCCTTTGAGATCAGCGCATCAAAACTCGTGTCCGGATCGCGGTGTAGATAGCACTGGAGCACTAGCGCCAAGGGTGATATGCCCATGACCTCGGCTAGGTCGTCGATCGTATTCAAGCTCGGCGATCGTATTCCTCGCTCCATCAAGCTGACGTGCTCCCGGCTGACCTTAGGCGGAAAATCCGTCTGGGCCAGATCGGCCCTGTGCCTCATATCTCGCAAAGCTTGGGCAAAGGCGTCGTTCAGCTCGCGCATGTGTCCACTCCAAAAGGGAGTATATAGCCACATTGAGCTGCTTTTAGCAGCGTACTATAGTACGCTGTTAAAAGTTATAGGAGAGTTAATATGTTTGAAACTCACGAGCAAGCACGTGTGCAAAATACTTTTTTTGTGCTTGAGGAAGGCGTACGCCGCTGGAAGTACATTTCGCAAAAGTCGAATGACGAGTGGTTTTTTGTCACATATGAAGTGGCGGGCGAGGAGGGTTCCTCGCAGCAGCAGTTCATGATTTCGAAGGTGCATTTCCTCCTGGATTTGGCCTCAAGGGACACGTCTGAACAGTTTATTTATGAGGTTCAGCTCGTATCCCCGCCTTGGCTGAATCAGAAAGGCAACTGGTTGATGGAGCCAATTCGAGAGATCCAAGAGGCGGACGAGCGGGTGTGCTACGAGCTGATGGACGGACAGGTTTATCCATCAAAATTGCTAGGTCAGACTCGCGTCCCGTTGTGGTCAAAGCGGGCAATGGGCAATGAATAATTTAATCGAAAGGATTCTTGCAGCTCAGTACCGCTCTCTGCTTTTTCCGAAAGACATCTGCGGAGATGCAATCTTCGGTTTTGAATGCAATGACGGTTGGGGTGATCTGATCCAAGCAACTTTGTGGCTTGTTCAGCGACGTACCCCGTTGAGCGCGCTCGACGTGGAGGTCACGCAGGTGAAAGAAAAGTTCGGTCAGCTCAGGATCTACCATCGCGGAGGTGACGAGAGCATCGGTGCCGCTTTCGAGATCGCGGAGGTGGTATCAGGTAGTGTTTGTGAGATGTGCGGGATGCCAGGTGGGGTTATAAGTGTTGATGGTTGGCTTCAGGCTCGCTGTAGCCAACATTCAGCGGCGGGAAAAATAGCTAGGGTTAAAAACGTTAAGAATAACGACAATTACATCGCAAGCTATGTAGAAGCCGTAGACGCGATTTTGTCGTTTTTCGGAGAAGGTGCAGTGCTTTGGGTACAGCAAGATCGCACCGCTTTTGCTGGCCGGCGACCGTGCGAGTTGCTGGCGACGGAAGAGGGGTGCCAGGCGATTTACCTGATGCTCAAACGGCTTGAATATGGGGTTGGCGTTTGACTTCGCAACTGGTTCGCGCGGCTTGTGTCGTGATGGCTACCCACCCAAACCTAGAGAATCATTTGCGCGGTGAATTGAAATGGGAATTCAATCAAGGGCTGGTGGATTTACGTCACGTTAGGAGCCTCGTATCGTCGCCTCGATTGATATCGTTATGCGTCCGTGCGTTCAGCCATCCCGCGCTAGCCGAAGCTGGGGACACGTTTTTGGATTCACGCACGCGCTTGGCGGACTACCCTCAAAAAACCATGGCCATATCGTTCACAAATTATCGAACTCTGGTGGACTCGGTAGAGGTGGTCGGTGAATACCATCCCCATGATGCGTCAGTGATGAAGCTTCAAATCTGGCCATACGAGCCAGGAGATCTGAATAAGTTTGCTATGGCGGTCGCGGTGGCGTTGAGTTACACGCCTGCGGAGTTGATGGCTGAATCGAGAATCTCGGCCGCGATAGACGAGCTGGTGAGTGAATGGGGTTTCTTTACCGATGAGTTTTGAGCCGATCTTTGGAACAGATTTCGTCTGGCGACAGAGTCGCTCGCGCATCGTCCGGATCAGAAGCTGAGGGCTTCACAGAGCTGGCAATCCTACCGAATTAAAATTCCTTTCCCACTGGTGCCATTTTTTCCCAAGCTTCGTCTCGATAATTCGCGGGAGTTTCTGCTAACAGATTCTCTAGGGAAAGCTTCATACGCTTCAATGACGCTTCAGAATGGACCTGGTTCGATGAGCCCGTGGACGGCTTGGCCCCTGGGTCTTCAGGGCGGATTTGTGATGTTTTCCGGGTCATGGTTTTACTCCCCCGTTGCTCATACGAGTTTATTATCCCGCCGGGGGCGCAAGGCTTCAAGGAGATGAATGGCAGGAGCCGTTAAGCCACCGTGCCTTCGGCGAACCATCGGCCAGTGAGGCGAACGCACTAGGACGCTAGCGTCGCTCCAGGGAAGGTCGGTGCACGTTGAAGCTGCCATTCAATTTGTCGACGTGCTGTGGAAATAATGTCGGTAAACAATAGGCAGCTGACACCGGGTTCAAGTTCTCGGGAGGGGAAGCCATCAATCCGTCCTCCTATTACTAAAATTTTTATCGGCTTACCGGTATATCCGGAAAGCTCATTCCGATACCTAGTTGCTTGCTGGTAGTCCATATAACTCAGAGAGTGAGAAGGACGCTTAAACTCGATCAGCAAGAACTCCCCAAGCAGGCTTTCATTCAACAATAAGTCCGGACGAGTCGTGCCTTGTGCCCCAGAATACTTCTGATCCAGTAGCTCTTCGATCTGCCGTTTCAAAGTGATATTGGAGCTGAAGATTGTGAACGCAGCGCCCAAAATCCAAAGGTTCACTTCTATAGCTTTGTGTACCGTCGACTCAAGGCAGGCTTCATTTCGGACTAGGCTTTCCAAGTCGTCCAAGAACTGCAATCTGGCCTTGGCTTGATCGACTAGAACGGCCATGTCTGCAAGACCAAAACTCTCCAGTGCTTCAGCAAGGTTTACGATATCACCGCGATTTGCTTCAGCGAGATGCTCGACGATAGAGCGGTATTCGGTACGCTCTACGGCCTCAAGAACGACAAATGCCAGAGCCTGTACCTTGTGGGCAGGTTCGTCGTAGTACTTCTTCAAAACTTTTTTGATTGCTCGATCCGCGAACTCGCGCTTGTGCTGCGGCAGCTTTTCCAATCGGCCGGAGACTGCTTTTTGCAAGCGAGCGTGCGCCATCCGCATTTCCATGCCGTGCGTTGCGCGGAAAGCCTCAACCAAATTCTGTTGTACGAAGGCGACGATTTGTAAGTAGGCCTCACTGTTTTCGATAACCGAGTCCCAACCCGCTGTCACATAATCGATCAGCCCATCAGCCTCGACCTCGCCATACAGCTTCTTTAACAGGCGAGAAGGAATCTCATCGTTATTCTCCAGGCCAAAAGAACCAGGCTTGCCGACAGCTTTTCCTTCCACCATCAAATTAATGCCGGGGCGTCTCAGGCCACTTTTCTTTTTGCTGATCGCAAAACGAAGAATCACATCTCCCGCATGGGGGAATGTGCCCCGCACCTCAGTAAATTCGCCCTCAAGGTCATCAATGCCCAGCGGTTTACCATTGATGATGATCTTGAAGTCCTTTTGCCGACCGTACTCCATGATCAGCTCTTGGCGCAGGCGGTCAGCACTAGGATAACGAAGCCCTTGGCGAAGATGCGTCAGTGTCACGCAGGTTCCATGATCTTCGGAGCTGCACTCGCTCACCTCCAACGGCAGCGTCAAGTGCTCGATGTCAGACGCCGACTCAAGATCCTGAATGCCGAGCGTGAACGAAATCTGCTGGCCACGAGCCTTTGTTGTGAGGCGCATGACCGAAGCGGACATGAGCCCGGCGAATTTTCCGATCCCTTTCTTACCTTTGATCGGGCGCCGCTTTTTTGATGTGCGTCCATCATTCCGCATCCGTCGATCAGACGCGATTTTCAAATAGTAAGACTCAAGCTCCTGACGCGTCATCCCGTTGCCATTGTCGTTCACAACAATAGGGCCATCAGTCAATGGCTCAGGCAGTTCTATTACCACCTCTTCAGCATCTGCATCCCATGCGTTATCAACTAACTCTTTAAGAGCTTTTTCTGTCGTTGAGTAGTCTTGGCTGAGCAGCGTTGCCAGTCGGGAGTCAACCTGAAAATTTGCTTGCTGCATCTCGTATTCCATCACGGAAGGTTGTTGGCCCTCAGGCACATCCAAGAAATGCGCGATAGGCCGTTTCAGCTCATTCTACACCGATGGCCTAATGATGGCTTGATGCGTAAGGGAAGTGCGGGCCGTATCGGAATTAATCCTTCAACGTTCAGCCTTAGACGTTGAACCGCGCCGCTGAATCGAGTCCGTCAATGTCGCCTTCTTCAATTTTTAGATCCAGCATCTGGATAACGAGGTCAGCCATGTCGTCTTTAAAATTACGTTCCCCGTCATGGTTAAGAATTCGACCTATCGCTCCAGCGATCACATCTGACAATTGGATCAGAGCACTATTTTTTGATGAGGCGGTCTGTAATGAGATCAGTCGCAGCTTATCCTCATACCGTTTTTTGAGGGTTTCCCCTACACGGTCTCTTAGGTCAGAAATAACAAAGGAGTCCAGCGATTGCTCTTCATCCACAGTTACTTCCATCTCTCTGGGTAGATCTATCCTTCCGCTTTCCAGCTCATGAGCAGCACCACGCGCAAGCATCAGCTCATGCAGCTTGAGAATCGTTTCTTCAATCGAACGCTTGGTTTTCGCCCGCTCGACTGCTATGTATTTAAATCCTAGATACTCACGATTTTCTACTATCACTCCAAGGTATGATTTCAAAGTATCGTAATCGCTTTTGCCAAATTTTGTAAAATGAACTTCTCTATTTTTCCAGACGGATTTAGCTTTCCATTCGCTTATGGCTTTGCTGGTGGCGAATACTGCTCTGCCATTGAGAACCCAAACAGATGCGACAATTACGAATTTGTGCGTTTTCCCTGTTTCATCTGAAAATATATGCACCTTCTTGACGGGGGGGGAGTCATCAATGACTGCACCTTCCATTTTCTCTTCATTTTTTCTGCGGCTTTTTTTGATTTCGGTGTCTGCTAAAAATAGCTCGTACTCGTTTTGTATTTTAGCGCGGGCACGGACTATGTAATGAAGTCGTTCCAGCTTGAATAGATCTTTCGGTTGAATTCCGCTTTCTTTGTATAGGTCTGGTTGGAATATTTCCCAGTATTTCAACGAAAGCGAAATATCGCTATTTCGAGTGTGAGGATAAAGGTTCAGTACGTATGCAACTCTAGGCTTCAAGGAAGAAAAGTCAGCGGCAGCTACCGACGACAGAAGCTCTCTTTTTTCCTTCTCAATTTTTTCGTCCTTGGTTAAAGCCTTCTTCTCCGGTTTTTTCTCGTCTTCATCAGGTGGTAGCGGAACAGCATCTTCAATGGGATAAACCGTGCTCATTACACATTCCTTGTTTTCAAGCTGTAGGGGGGAGCGTTGAGTGCTTTCAGGCGCAGCATTCCTTGATGATAGCCTATGGCTTGCATTACGTTAGGCGGGGCTTTGCAGGTAGCCCGTAGCTAACGGCTACCGGTAGGATGGTTGTACATAGAGCGTTGCAGGGTAAGGAAGAGGCATGAAGATTTGGGCGTGTGCAAAGGGTGCTAACGGCTTCATCAACCGGGAGGATGGTCGGTACAAGCTGTTTTTCATTTGGCAAGTCCTCAAGATGCGCCGCCTGAGCCCTGCCGAATTCAGCGCGCTTACCTTCTTCAGTACCCATTCCCGCGTAGAGAAGCGCCGTGAGATGGTCGCCGTCAAGAATGGATATTTTCGCTACAAGAGCGTCGATGCTCAGGCTACTCGATCTAGTGATAGCGACGGAGAATCCCTCCCACACGCCTATCTGATAGCCATCCTCTCACAGCTTCAAACGATCAATTTCAAGATTGGTGATGACGTCGTCCCATTCACGTTCACACGTCTTGTTGCGGAGGAAACCCGGCTGCGATTCGGGAACGGCAATGTCTACGTTCCTGACCTATATGGCGAGTTCACTTCTGATAACCCCTTCTACCAGAGGTGGGGCGGGAAGCTGGCGATTGAGGTTTGCTACTCCAATCCGTGCAGCATGCAAAAGATCGTCGATTTCCGTGACCACGGGATCCCAATTATCGAAATCAAGATTGCCAAAAGCATTAATATTGAGACTTATATTGATAAAAATGACATTGAGGGAAGTATCGAGCGGGGCTATCAGAAAATTACCGATATCGCTTCAAACCAGTTGTTTTGTAGAGTCCTCTCTAATCCAGTGAGTATTGAATTTCATCAGGAATATGTTAGGCAAACTGAAAAAGATAGATTTGAGCAGGCTGAGAAAACCAGACAGGACATGCTGGCAATTGCCAGGAAGTACCGAGAGGCGGAATCTCTTGCTGCTGATGTTTCCAAGCAGCGAGACAGTATTGCGGCAGCGAAAGATTTGCTGGCAAAGGGCATGGCTGCTTTGGTGGTTTCAAATGATGGTCTGACGCAAACCGTGGAACAACTGAACGTCGAGCTGGGAAAATACAAGACGGCATATACGAGCAGGGTCAATGAGATCAAAAGCTTGAAGGGCGAATTGGAGAATGCCAAGTCGGGTTTTTGGACGAAGGTCTGGCGGGCTATCAGCTTCGAGAAGGCGTAATCAAAAGCACCTACAAACCTTTTTGATTTACAGATCATGTTTTACCTTTCGCTTGGTCTGTTCTCTCGTTAGATAGCACTGATAGGCCGGATAATTTAATGTGATTTTTCGAGATTAATCAAACATAGGCAGTATAGGGCGAGTTTTTTTGAATGCATAATAAGGTTAATTAGCGCTAGCATAGCGGTTGTTCTGTCTATGAAGCCCTGGGCGATTCAGACTATTAAATCAAAACGCCTGCTAGGCGTATCGCCAGTAAAACGGGGAAATCCCAAATATACAACTTTACGTGGCAAGCTCTATTGGATGCTTGTCGAACTTTGTAAGTCAGCGCGTGGTGGTTACATGTACAGTAGTGAAAAGGAAGCACTTGTTGCGGCTTGTATTGATTCAGCTTTGGATAAAGCAGAGATGCACTGGCAAAACGGGGGACAAGAGCTGCTCTATAAAAGCATCGCTGGCAATGAGGAATTTATAAGGGCTGAGTCTGCGCCCTCATCAATTCCTGGGCATAAGATTGTGCAGGATGAAAAAACCGTAATTGATGAGTTTATCGCTCTGGTTGCAGATATGCGAGATTCTAGCAAGCATCTGAACTGCGCTATAGATGCTAAAGTTACGCAACTCCAACGAGTTTTTTACGAGACATCGGCTCTACTGCCGGCTTTGGCAATGACTATAAAATTTGAGGAGGGCAGTGTCACCGAGTATTTGGGCGACGGGGTATTGGCGTTATTCAAGGTGGACAAATCAGATAAGTCGAAAGCTATTTATGCAGCGTACGAAGCGGCTAGAAACTGCGTACATCAAACTCGCGAGCTAGTAAACAGAGCGCTTGAGAGTCGTTACGATTTGCCAAACATTGATCTAGGTGTTGGATTAGCTCATAGTAAGGCGATTGTAACTCTGGTAGGGCTTTCGGGGGAAAAACACCCCAAAGCCTTTGGAGAGTGCGTATTCAGAGCCACTAAGCTCTCTAATGGAAAAAATGAGATTTATATCGACCAGTTCGTTAAAGGGTTATGGCCGACATCCCAGGGTGGGACGTTGAGGTTCATACAGAAAAAGAGAAATGACATTGATGGGTATTTAATATCTAAATAACTACATGTTCGTAAGTTGTTTATTGCTCTTTTTCAAATTTTACGAGTGCTTAGATACCATTGATCTGACCCGGCATGATTCTGGGCAATTCGAATGCAACCTGCAAAGTGCAAGTCGAATTGCTTAAATCAAGGCGAACTAAGATCGACGCCAGGTTATTTTTCTGGAGGGCAAGATTTTAGATTTCCTACCGATCGATCAATTTATAACTAAATAGCTTCGCTTGGGGTTGACTTTTCCATGGATGATGGCATTGTGCTTTTTTTCGTTTTACGTGGAAATCAACCCATGTCAGATAGATTCACTTTTCTTACCCAAGCCATTAACGATATACAAGCAACAATACGAGCTATTGACGTTAAGATAGGGTTTCTCTTTGTTTTGCTGTTCCTGCCTTCAACGCAAGCAGCCCCCTTGAAAAATTATGTCCAAGCCTCCGGTAAGGCTATGGGTTGGGAATATACGCTACTGTTGGTAATCATGGCGGCATGGCTCCTCTCTGTCTATATGCTTTTTATGTCTGTTGGTGCAATATCTAATCCTTCAAAAAAGGTGGCTGGCGTGCGGCCCTCTGGGATTTATCATGGCTCCGGTCTTTTCGATATATCGTTTATAGACTTGTTTACGAACTCAAAGGTTAAGTCTGACAAGACAGTAGATCAGTTAGATAGTGAGATCTCCGATGATGTAAAGACGCTGGAGAAGGAGCTGATCTATGAACTGTTGAAGGTCTCCTATGTGCGAGACATAAAGGCGGCACGATTCGTAGCGTGCTTGCGATTCACATTTTTTTGGGTTGCAGGCGCGTTGTTACTTATCGGTGTTGATGCCTGGAGAGCTGTCTAATGCTTAGCAATGTGGAAAAGATCGAGGTTCAAAAAGTTGTAAATGAATCGCTAGATAGGGCCGAGAAAACTTGGGGTGATCACGGAAGATTACTCGACTCCGTAACAGCCATGGAGAGCTATCAGTCGGTTGCCATGGACAGTATGAACGAGTCCGCGCAATCGACCATACCAGGCCATGATTTCGTATCGTTTGAGAACCCTAAAGTTGAGAATTTTATAGCTTTGATGCTCGACATCAGGGAATCCAGCAAGCACTTGACTCAAGCCATAAGCGCTAAAAAGGCAAAGGCCAGTCAGTTCAAGCGTGTCTACTACGAAACCAGTGCTTTACTTCCCGCTGTGGCAAAAACCATCGGTTTCAAAAATGGAAAGGTGACAGAGTATCTTGGTGATGGAGCCTTGGCACTCTTTCGCATCGCCGATTTTGAAGACTATCGAAAAGCAATTTATGCCGCTCATAACGCCGCGAAAAATTGTATAACGGACACTCTCCATATCGTAAACGCCGAGCTAGAAAATCGTTACTCGCTACCACCTCTGATTGTTGGCGTAGGCATGGCGATGAGTCCTGCGCTAGTCACACTGGTTGGTGTTAAAGGAGAGATGCAGGCACGGGCTTTGGGAGAGTGTGTATACAGAGCAGCTAAGCTGTGCGGCGGTAATAATCAAATTATCGTAGATAAAAAGCTGAGAAGCCGCTGGCCCAAGGGAAAGGTTCCTAGTATTAAATTCAGCCCAAAAAATATGAAAGACATTGAAGGGTTTTTAATCAGTCCCAGATGAATATTTACGGCACTGTCCATCATGACTAGGTCGTTAATATTGTGCTTGCAGCTAAGAGCCTGGATATAGGCGGGCCGCTCCGCTCCATTTCTGCGAAGTGTCACCTACTATCTAAAACTAACTTTGTAGATTTTTATTTTTATGATCTTTAGTTCGATTAAATGGGTTATCTATTAGTTAGAGCGCTATTCTCCTGATCTTCATATCTTTCACATGCTGAAATTCAACATTAGCGGTTCGGTGCCAGGTAGTGTAAAGCTGATAGGTATCTCACCCACTCAGAACCGTTCCGCGAAGCTCCATGACACCTTTAGAGAGTAGTGACCTGCCAAACACGCTATGTACTCTCGCCTGGGAAGTAAAGTAGGTCATAGCAATACCCACCTGGCATCATTCGGCGGAGCCGGTTCGTACCCACAGCGAGCTGATGCGACAGCGCTCAGCCTTTATGCTGAGAGGGAGCCAAGAGAGATTCAGGACTGGATTTTGACTTCGCTAGCTCATCCTCCAGTATCGCCATCGCAGATTGAAGCTTCAAAATATCGGCGTTTAACTTGCTGATCGTTTCCTGACTTTGCTTGTACTCAGCCATGTAGTAGTCGCGTGATTGGGCCGTCTGCTTGGTGGTCGCAGTTAGGGATTTGACACTCACTCGTGCCTCTTCAAGCTGGGTAAACCAGTACACAATCTCCAGCCTACTCTGCTCAAGAAGCTGCTCGGGCGTTTTGGTATTGGCTTCCGCAATCGCCTGGTCCTTCTTCTGCTGCTCACGACCGGCCTTGATCCGTTTCAGCTCTGCTACGGGCCATTCTCGGTGGTAGATGGTGTTCCGGTGCACGCTGGCCAACTTGGCCAAGTTTGTGACATTCACAGGCAACGAGAGGTCCTTCTCTATCTTCTTGAGCGCTTCGTTCAAGCTGTATGTGACTGCGTCAAAGCTTTCGGCATTCTTCGTGTCATACGGTGCTGAACTCATACTGATGCCTCCATTCCCAAGCTTCTCAATACACCCTCAGCTTCAGCTATCGCCAGCTTAAGCTGTGCGACTGACGCCGCTGTCTCATCCGTTGCTCGAAGCTCAACAAAGGGCGCAGACGTAGCACTTTCTATTCTCCTTAAGGCCAGGGTGTTCTGGACGTACACCTCTTGCCATTTCGGCGCATTGGCCGGTGTTACTACCGCGTTCTTGCAGCGGTTCGGGTTGCAGCGTAGAGACCCGATGCAAGGCAGCGATGCATCTTGTACATCGGTAGCATTGCCATAGCAGTAGCCTTGGCCGACGTTGATGATCGCAAAGCCCAACTCAGCCATGCGATCAAATATTTCGTCTTTCGAGTACCCCGCTTCGAGATAGCCCTTGAAGTACGCGGCCAATCTGCTGCGATGTGCATCCGCGTTATCGCCCGCGTACCCGCCGTCGGGATCACACGAGTTGATAACAAACTCCCGCTCAGCATCGTAGCGGGAGGGGGCGTCTCTGCCGCCTCCAGACACCAGGGCGTCGCCGATGCCACCGTAGTCGATTGTCACTGTTTTATGTCGACGTTGCTCGACTCTGCTCGCCAAGTGGCCGAAGTGCTTCAGTTGGTACGAAATGAAGGGGAGCCCGACTGCTGCCCGGAACATCTGGTTAGCCAAGGAGTGCCTCAGGGTGTAAGGCGATACCTCCAGCGGCTCAAGCTCTTCCGGCGTCAGGACCTTCGTCAGAAACGCCATGAGCTGATGGCCGAGTCCACTACCGGTTACCGAGTTTGCAGAGTCCTGCATGCCAGGCTTGATCGTGTTCATGCTGGTGATAAGAAACGGGTTTTGCTTGAAACGGTTAAGGATGCGCAGCACTTTCACGGCATCAAGAACAGCGGGGATTGCCACCCACTTGTCTTCGAACAGCTTTCCGTAAGTCTCCCGGCCCTTGAGAACAGTACTGACAATCAAGTCATGGCCGAAGTCATCTTGAGCAATGCAGTCGTCAGCCAAGCAGCCTGATAGCTCAGAAGGGCGCATTCCTGTGTACTGAGCGATGATATAGCCTGCACTATTGTTGACGTGTGTTATGTACTCATAAAAGTCATTGTCAAGCTGCGTGTCCGTCAGTTTGACAATTGCTTCCTTGTCTTTGAAAAGGCCTGGTCGTTGTGGAGACCAATATTCAGTGTCCATCTTGTAAAGGAACGGAATAATCTGTTCGCCAGTATAACCACGCGAGTCCATGCGGATTGCGATATAGATGTCATAAGCGCTTCGTGTGAGCTTAACTCCATTGGCTTTATCATATCCAGAAAGTTCCAGGCGGCTTAAGGTGTCAGTATCCCTAATGTCTTCATCTAAGACTTTTAGGAAGTCAACTACTGCAAATGATGCAGCACGCGAGCACTTTTCAAATATTTTGTTCGGGAGCCATTTTTGCTTAGTTCTGAACTTTTTATCTTTTATGCCATTTGTTTGCCAACCTAAGCCTTCTAGATCTACATGGGCTAGTGGCTTTGCAAGCACGTTTTCGATCATAAAGTTTGATCGTAGAATGGTGAAGCCTTGCAGTGTTACACGGCGAAACGCACGATCAAATACCTTGGCCTCAGTTTGATAGTCATCCTCGGTGAAGTCGGATAGGCTGAAGTGCGAGTTCTCAAAGAAATCCTCACCGTGCTCCAAACGCTTGCGTTCAGACATTTGGTCGAAGAACGGAATGGTGGACTTAAAGATATCGAGAATGGTGTGCGGCTTATAGAGCTTGGGCTTGTTTTGGATCCGCAGCGCGCCAGGAATCTCTAATGCACAAAGCATCGCCATTTTAATCTCAAATAAAATGATGGCGTTGATGCTGCCGTAGTTACTGAAGTCGATCCGGGACTTGGCACCTTGAATATCCCTGGGCAAAATGGCTGTGCCGTCATCGAAATCCCATACCGAGTCTTTTACCCGGCTTCTCTTACTAACGGGCAATTCCAGCAAGGCATTCAACACGCTCAGAGCGTTCAATCCGCTCTCAGCATTCGCAACTATAGCTATGATTTCATTACCAATGTGCCGAAAAAGCTGCTTTCGCACAGGCTTAAATTTGCGTATCAACGTCTCAAAATCCATCACAGCGTTACTCCTTCGATCAGAGGACTGGTGATGATGTGCTCTGACAAGCGTTCTGCGTCTTCCAATTGTTGAGCAGTGAACCCTTGCTCTGACGGTGTTAGAATGCTGTCCAATACCTCCACGTTCTCTAACAGGATTGTACCGTAGGGTGTTTGAGCAATATCACTCGTTGCCAGCATGTCTTGGTATTCTCGGCGCATGGCGAACAGCTCTGGCAAGTGCGCTACGTTAATAATCGAGTTGCTGCACGACAGACATTTGTTCAGCAGTGAGCATGCGTTACCTTTCTTGTACGACGCCAGTTTCTTGATGTCCTCGGGTGGGTCGTACACATTTCGGCATTTAATCAAGCCGGTGTTAATTGCAACTGGGGCGTTCGCACCCTCTGGCGAAGCGACATTTTCCGTGGCTGTCTTTTCAGAATGGTCGGCAGCAACGGCTTCTTTGTGAATTTTTGCGAGTGCGCTCTCTAGAATATCGCGTGCAGTCTTACTGAACTCCATACGGTCCAGGTACTGAATCGTCGTAGACAAGGACTTGTGCCCCAGCATCACCTGTATCTCGCGCAGAGACACACCTTGCTCTACGAGTTCAGCCACCAGGCTGGGGCGGAGTCGGGATGCTGAGATGTTGATGTCTTCACCATCCTCACCTTTCAGTTGGTGATCACGTGCAAATTGATTCATGACCCAATTGATAGTCGTGGCGCTTTCAAAGGACTTAATTTGTCCCTGCTCACTCCAATGTCGAGAGTCAAAAATGAACAGCCGATTCCTCATGACCGCATCTGCGCGGAGGCGAATGTTGCGGGTCAAGAACTCAACTTCAGCGAAGATTGCTTTGACTTCTCTGCTCTGGTTGATAGTCAGCCACGTTAAATCAGCTTCGATCAGGTCTAAATGTAACTGTTTCTCTCCATCTGAGCGCTCCTTCCAATAGCGCAAATATGGCTTTTGAGTGAGCGCATGAGACTCAACAAAGTCGTCAAGGTCTAAAGTTTTGAGAGAATCAGCGTTCAGGCCTGTTATTTGGGCGAGTCGGGTGATGTAGGCGGCCATATGACGAGGCGTGAGATGGTAAATGATGCCCCAGCTCTCGTAAGTCTCGACCAAGCCCAGCCCCACGTAACTTAATATCCTTAAGAAGCATTTCTGATACTCATCGCCCTTGTCGGCGGAGCCTGGCCCGATTACTTGGAAGTTCAGCTTGTTCTCGAAAATCCACCGCGCATTGTCCAGCGATACAAATCCTCTTTTAAGTTCACCGTTCCCGTCCACCGGATCGCAGCCGCCCTCGAAAGGAATATAGTCCTTCGCAAGATTGTTGAACTTAAAGCGCTCTGCCTCACAAGCCTGTTTTATCTGAAGTCGAACCGATTTAGGGTAAGGGCGATACTCATCGCCATTTCGATGCTTTTTGATCCCTTCAATATCAATGAAGGTTGTGATGCCTAGCCCTTTTATCTTCGTTGCTCGTTTGTATGTTGAGCGAACAGCAGAGAGTAACGAGTCAGCAGTGTGCGTGGATAGCTCATCACTCTGGACTTTCTCGACCAGAAATTTCCTAAAACTGGCCAGATAGTTGGGTTGAAAAAGATCGCGAACGTTCTGTTTCCCAGAAAAGCCAAGTGACTTGAGGTGCTCAACGGTAAATCTGAAGCCTTCGCTATAGTTGATTGCGGTTGAGTCTGATGGTGCTCCCATTGAAGCTGCTGCGAACACATGGAGCAGCTTCCTGAACGGGATATTTGGGTCATCCTCCACGAGATCTTCGTAGGAGGTGACAGGGATCTTTCTCAACTCAATAAGCAGCATTCTAGGGGACGGCTTGCGAGAGGACTTCAGTTTTTGCTCTTTATCCGCAGAATTACGTTCGGCAACAGTCTTGTAATTAGATTTAATTACGCCGAGGCTCATTAGGTCTGCAATTATCCAGTCGTATGTTTCAGCGACCAAAGGAAATTTTGCACGAGCCCATTTCAGATTTTTCATACCCTCCATCTTGTAAAGGCTGGCCTTCGATGCGATGACTTGGGCAACAACTGGAATCTCTTTTTTCTCGCTTTCAGAAAGCCCTTCGTACCAGAAAAGCAGCTTGCGACGCCACTCGTTGGCAATCGACGGATGACCGAGAACTACGATGTTCTCGTCAACCATTTTTTGAAGAACGGAATCGAGAATTTCGTCACGTGAGTTAAACACCGACCCTTCACACCCCAGTTCTCTTTTGAGGTAAGTGAACGCTAAACAAGGCTCGCCCTTTTGACCAAGCTGGACAGTAAGCAACGACTGTCGGCTACTCTTAACCTGTTCTGCCCAGTCTTTTATCGACTGCGTGATCACTTCTTCATCACGCTTTTTCGGTTTGATTGCCTCTGGCTGCAAGTCTTGGCTTGGTTGGACGCTTGGCTCTTGGCCTTGTTCTTCTGGGGAGTGATCGGTCGGCATCATCATTTCTTATCGCTTGTGCTTATGCGCTTGGTCGTTCTTTCTCGCAGCAGCCTCATCTCGCCTGCCTTTGTCTTCAGTTCGGTGCCAGGCTTGCGCAGCTTCTCGTAGATGTCGTGCGGGATCTTCGTATATCCCTCTGAGGTCGTTGTGCTGTTGTGGCCAAATGCCTTGGCGAGCAGGGCTAGCCTCTCGTCATATCCTTTCCCGAGATCTGGGCTACCGAGCATGAGATAGGCTCCGCCGTGGCGAAATTTATGCGGCGAGATCATCCGCTTGATCTGTCCCGCTTTCAGGGCACGCTTACACACCCGGTCAAGCAGCTTCTCTACGCTCTTAGTTTTGAACGGTGTGCCTTCTGCGTTGAAGAATGCTGGCGTTTCTGAGGGGCTCTTGTAACGACGGGCCTTAGCGCGATACAGAGGCGTTTGATGGTATTTTTCGATGCGCTCCAATGACGTCCTGCTAATGATCGTCAATCTCGGCTTGATCTGGTTCTTGCTGCCTTTGCTGCCCTTGACGTTCAAGGGGGAATAATCTGCGTTGATCGGAATGTTCGATTCTGGCGAGACTAGGTGCAGGGTCTGATGTGCCAGGGCGTCACGAATGTCTTGCAGGGTGATCCGGGGGACTTCAGATACGCGTAGGCCTGAGTCGTACATCGCTTGCAGCAAGCACCGCTCACGTTCGGAATGTGCTTTAAGGATTACAGCTTCAAGCTCCACCATGGTGCCGGGTTGGATGATGCCGCGCGTATGGGCAGTACCCCTTCGGATTGGGCCACTCTCGTATGGGTTGTCTGCACGGAGGGCAGGCTTGCCGCCGAACGATATGCACAAGTGGCTCGTGAAGAAGTGGTTATAGGTTGCGTCGCGAGCCTGGACGGTCTTAGGGGCTAACCCTTCAGAGTCGAGCTTGGAGAGGTACGCTTCAAGGTGACCTAGGCCGACTGTAAGAAGGGCATCATCGCGATCACAGGTCTTGTATTCAGGCCGAGCATTCAAATACGTCAGGAGGTAGGAGATTCGTCTGCCGTATGAGAGGACACTTTGATCTGCGAGGAGAGTGTTTCTGTAGTGACGGTTAAGGTAGGACGTCACCAGGGGGAGGACACGTTCATCGTCGGCGATCAGGACACTGCCTGTTACTTGGACAAGGGGATCAGTGGATTCTGGCTGGGCTAGGAATCTCTCTCGGAATGGGCCATTGGCCAAGACTGACTCGCTGAGGTCTAGCTCCCGACCTCTTACTGCTACTGCCTTCATTTTCTGTGGCGTCCCGCGAATCAGTTTTACAGCTACTGATGTTCAGTATCCTCTCAATGATA
>Ga0157370_10000985_pt1 | contig 36017 bp, 33 predicted proteins | sample C35metaG_FD_113463 | JGI IMG/M metagenome (GOLD analysis project Ga0157370, IMG submission 113463) | Corn rhizosphere microbial communities from Kellogg Biological Station, Michigan, USA - C3-5 metaG | ecosystem: Host-associated > Plants > Roots > Rhizosphere > Soil | place: USA: Michigan... | reverse complement strand
TTCCAACAACAAGGGGCCGCGCAACGACGGTCCTCCTGAAGGAAAGGGCATCGACATGGCCGACCTGAGCCAGCAGCAAATCGACGTTCGCAACGCCAAGGCGCAGCTGCCTGCTGCGGTGAACATCATCACCACCAACGGCCCCGGCGGACAATGCGGCATCACCGCCAGCGCCGTGTGCTCGGTCACCGATTCGCCACCGACCGTGCTGGTCTGTGTGAACCGCAACAGCGCCACCCACGATGTGTTCCGCACCAACGGCCACTTGTGCGTCAACGTGCTGTGTGGCGAGCAGGAAGAGCTGGCCCGACACTTCGCCGGCATGACCAAAGTGTCGATGGCCGAACGTTTTGCCTGGGACCTGTGGGACGAAGGCGACACCGGCGTGCCGTTGCTGCGCGATGCGTTGGTGCAGCTGGAAGGACGGATCACCGAATGCAAGGAAGTCGGGTCGCATTCGGTGATGTTTGTTGAGCTGTCGAATGTCGGTGTGCGCGGGGAGAGGGACAGCCTGGTGTACTTCAACCGGTTGTTTCATCGCCTTGAGCATGCCGGTGCGCATTGCTGATACACCGCGTTATCGTTCATCGCGGGCAAGCCACGCTCCCACAGGGTTTTGCGCAATACACAAATTTGGTGTTCACGCTGACCACTGTGGGAGCGGGCTTGCCCGCGATGGCGGACTAACAGTCACCGCACCTGTTGCAGATACTCCCGAGCCAACAAGCAAGCCCGATCAATCAACATCGGTGCCATTTCGATCGCGGTCGGTGTGCCTTTGCGGGTATGAATCCAGCCCAGGTACGTCGTGCCGCGCAGCATCAGAAACAGCGCCAGCGTCCCCCGGTCGGCGTCCGTCAGCGGTTTGACCGCGTGATACCCCTCCAGCAACGCCGCTTTGATCTGCTCATAACGCGGGTCGTCCAGGCAGAAGTAAAGCGCCGTCGCCAGTTCAAACATGTGCCAGCCGAAACCCGCATCATCGAAGTCGATCAGGCGCAAGTTTGCGCCCTCGATCAGCAGGTTCTCTGGCACCAGGTCAGCGTGGATCATGCCGAAGTTGCCCAGCTGTCGACCGTATCGACGCAAGTCGCTGCGCGCACGGCGGCGGGCCTGTTGCAGCAGTTCACGTTGATCGACGCTGAGCTGTTCCAGGTCCCAGAACCGCCCCCAGAACGGATTGGCGCCGATCAAGCCATCCTCATCCCAGGCATGCCGGACAAACTCGTCCGGCTGTTGCCAATCCGCCGCGTGCAAATGAATACGCGCGGCGAGCGCGCCGGCTTCGGCAAACAGAAAGTCGATTTCGGTGTCCGCCTGCACGCCCGCTTCAGAGGTGCCCGCCGTGGCGCCGGGCAGCCAGGCGAGCATGTCGACGTGGCGCGGTTCGCCGATGTCGGCATGCAGCACTTCGACCAGGTGGCGCTGGTTTTGCGCGCGGATGATCTGCGGCACGGTAATGCCGGCCGTGGCCAGCGCTTCCATCCATTGCAGCTCCGAACGCAGCGCCGCTTCGCAGTGATAGCCGTTGCGGTGGATGCGCAAGGCGACCCGTTGGCCGTCCTCACGGCGCGCCGAGAACACCGCGTTCTCGCGGAATTTCACCAGTTCGATCTCGGCAAAGGCGCCGTCCCACTGTTGCAGGGCGTGCCGGGCCATATCGTGCAGTTTGGCGACTTGCTGGTCGTGGCTCAGGGTGTGGAAATCAGTCATGGCATGGCCTCAGATAGCGCTCAGGGCGGTGTCCAGCGTGTCGACGAAGAGGTCGGCGTGCTCGCGGTTGAACACCAGCGGCGGCCGTAGTTTGAGAATGTTGTCGCCGGCGCCGATCTTGCTGATCAGCACCCCCAGCTCACGCATGTGGTTGACCACCCGCCGCGCCTCCAGCCCGGCGGGCTCTTTGCTGGCGTGGTCGCGCACCAGTTCCATGGCGAAGAACAACCCTTTGCCGCGCACATCGCCAATGATCGAGTGCTTGCTGGCGAGCACCTGCAAGCGTTGCTGCACATAAGCGCCGACGGTGTGCGCATTGCGCAGCAACTGTTGCTCTTCAATGACATCGAGCACCGCCATGCCAACCGCCGCCGCCACTGGCGAGCCGCCGAAGGTGTTGAAGTACATCGCGCTACGACCGAACGACTCGACCAGCTCCTTGCGGGTAATCAACCCGGCCAGGGGATAACCGTTGCCCATCGGCTTGCCGAGGGTAACGATGTCCGGCACCACGGCGTGGGCCTGATGCCCCCACAAGTGTTCGCCGGTACGCGCAAACCCGGATTGCACCTCGTCGGCAATGAACAAGCCGCCCGCCGCACGGATCAGCTCAGCGGCTTTTTTGACGAAACCGGCCGGCACCCGTGGCAAGCCTTCGTTGGCAAACAAGGTGTCGATCAGCAACGCGGCAGGGCGAATGCCTTGGGCTTGCATCGAGGCGATGGCGGCTTTGATGTTGGCGGCATATTGCTCCGCCAATTGCGCTTCAGTGGTGCCAGCGGGCGCGTGATAAAGACACGGGATCGGCACGGCGCGGGCATGCGCGCCGAACGGTTCCGGTGACGGCAACGCGGTGGTGACTTCGGCCAGCGACGCCGAGTTACCGTGGTAGTTGTAATCGCTGACGATAATGCCGGTGCCGCCGCTGGCGAAGCGTGCCAGGCGCAACGCCAGCTCATTGGCTTCGCTGCCGGTGCAGGTGAACATCGCGGTGTCCAGCGGGTCGCTGAAGGTTGCGGTCAGGCGCTCGGCGTAGCGTACGATTTGCTCGTCCAGATAACGCGTGTGGATGTTCAGCGTTTCGGCCTGGCGGTGCATGGCCGCCACCACGTGCGGGTTGCAATGGCCGACGCAGGGCACGTTGTTGTAGACGTCGAGGTAGCGCTGACCATCGACGTCATACAGCCAGACGCCTTCGCCGCGCACCAGGTGCAATGGCTTGTCGTAGAACAATGGTGAAGCGCTGCCGAGTACGCGATGGCGGCGCTGCAAGAGCGTGTCTTCAGGCATGGTCTGGGGTCTCGATCAGTGGCGCGTTGCCTTGCAGACGGGCACGCAGCAGGAAGTTGAAAATGCTCAGCACGAAGGTCACCGCGAGGGCGATCAGCATCAGCATGTCGAGCTGGAAGCAGGCAGCGATCACCAGCAGCGTCAGGGCCAGGCCCAGCCAGGCGATCACTTTGCCGCCGGCCAGGAAAAACGGCCGTGGCAGGTCCGGTTGACTGCTTTTGATGCGCAGGTAGGCGCCGAAAATGAACAGGTAGCAAACGTTGAGCAGCAGCACGACCGCGAGCATCACGGTGGCCGGGTCGACGGCGGACAACGGCAGGCCGATGGCGCCGATCAACAGCAGTGCCGGGAACGGCGTGCCGCGCTTGCCGGTTTTGCCCAGCCACTGCGGGAACAAACCGTCGCGGGCCATGGCGAACAATTGTCGCGAGGCGGCGTAGATCAGCGAGAAGAAGGTCGCGATCAAACCGAACACCGCGCCGCAGCCAATCACCTTGGCCAGCCACGAAGCGTCGCCGTAGACATTGGTGCTGGTCATCGCGGCGTACAGCGGGTCGCCTGCCGAACCGACCAACTCAACGCCACCGGCGCCCGGTGCGCACACCAGCACCACCAATGCGGTCACCAGCAACGTGGCGATGGCGGCAAGAATCCCGCGCGGCATGCTGCGCCCGGGGTTTTGCGCTTCTTCGGCGGCCGAGCCGGTTTGCTCGACAGTGATGAACAACCAGATGGCGAACGGCACACAGGCGAAAATACCGCCCAGGCTGATCGACGGCCCAGCGATTGCCGCCGGCATTGTCAGCAGGTTGGTCAATTCGACATGCGGTGCCATGGCCACGCCAAAGGTCAGCAGGGCGACGACGGCGATCACGCCGGCAATCATGGTCAGGCCCATGGCCTCACCGACGCCGCGCATGTGGATGCCGATGATGATCGCGAACAGGGCGATTTTCACCGGCCAGCCACCGAGGCCGAACATCGACTCGGTGTAGGCGCAAATAAACGTTGCCGCCGCGCCGGTGCCGATGGTCAGTGCCAGCGCGCAAGCGACGCCGACCAGGTAACCCACGAACGGTCCGAAAGCGTTTTGCGCATAGACGAATACACCGCCGGCACTTGGCAACGCGGTGGACAGCTCCGCCACACACAACGCCAGACCGCCGCACAGCAAGGCCATCAACAACGTGGCGATCAGCATGTTCAGCCAGCCGCCGGCCATCAAGCCGAAATTCCAGCCGGAGAACTGCCCGGCCACCACTAACGCAATTCCGAGGCCGGCAATCTTTGGCCAGCCCAACGCACTTTTCTTAAGCACAAGCGTCTCCCGCGACCCTGGGGTCGATTTATTGTTTTTGGGGGTTAAAAAAGGGATCGGTTTTGATACTACGCGGGGGTGGTGGTGGGGCTTGTTTGCGTGGATGCCATCCGGTTGTTTGTGGATGCCAGATTTGGTTGGGTGGAGGGCAGGGGGATCGCGTTATCGTTCATCGCGGGCAAGCCCGCTCCCACAGGATTTGAGGTGATCACAAAATGAGTGAGCACCACGCACACTGTGGGAGCGGGCTTGCCCGCGATGGCGGTCTCAAATCGGAGCGCATGTTTAACAGCGTTTAAGGTAACTTCCTGAAAGCCACAGCACCTTGCGCCATTGCCTACGACTACGCCAGAATCCGCCGGCTTGTGCGCTTTGGACGCCCTCGGTAACTTGATTCCCGTCACTGATTCCCAGTGATCGGGTTTAGTAGCCCGAGGTTCGAGTAGTGCGTCAGGCGTCTGTCAGACAGGTATTTCATTGCCTGCATTTGATGGTGGCTGTTCGCAGGGCGCCCTCGGGCGCGCCGGTCTTCTATTCGTTCCCCGGTCTACTAACCTGCGTACAGCCGCCACCCCTCGTATTAGTAGCGAGGCGTGGCTGCCCAATCAGGAACGCATAATATGTTCAAGGTAACGCCAAATCCGCCAGACACAGATCCGGCATCCCCCTACGAATCAGTCGATTCAAAAAAACTCCACGAAGCCGCCGAGCGCGCGCTGAATCACTACCTCAACCCCGCGGCCCTCAAATCACCCGCTACCCGCAAACCCAGCACGATGTTCATGCTCGCACCGAATATCAGAGACGAAGACCTGCTCGCCCATACCTGTGAGTCATTGGCCCAGGCCAGTGTCATGGCCAGCGATTTCGCGGGGTACCTGGAAGGACCGCATCGGCACACGGCGATGGCGATTCAGCAGATCATCATGCTGGCGGAATTGGCGGCGAACCGGATGATGGATAACGTTGAGGTGCCGAAGTAACAATCAGAGACCGCGTCATCGTTCTTCGCGGGCAAGCCACGCTCCCACAGGTTTTGTAGTGTTCAGTCATTTTGTGATGACCTCAAAACCTGTGGGAGCGGGCTTGCCCGCGATGGCGGTGGGTCAGACAACATCACTCTCAGATCCGAAAACTCCCGACCAACTGATTCATCCGATCCGCCTGCCGCTCCAGCTCGGTACAAGCCTGCAACGTCGAGTGCAGGTTTTCCACGCCTTGCTGGTTCAACGTGTTGATTTCGGTGATGTCGACATTCAACGCCTCGACCACTGACGTCTGCTCTTCCGTAGCAGCGGCGACTGATTGGTTAACGTTGTCGATCTCACCGATGCGCTGCGTCACGCTGCCCAAGCGCTTGCCGGCGAGGTTGGCGATGTTGACGCTTTCTTCGCTGTGCTGCTGGCTCTCAGTCATGGTGGTGACCGAGTCGCGGGCGCCGATTTGCAGTTCTTCGATCATCTGCTGAATCTCCGCCGCGGACGTCTGGGTGCGTCCGGCCAGGCTACGCACTTCGTCGGCGACCACCGCAAACCCGCGACCGGCTTCACCGGCGCGTGCTGCCTCGATCGCGGCGTTGAGCGCCAGCAGGTTGGTCTGCTGCGAGATGCCTTTGATCACTTCGAGGATCTGCCCGATGTTCACGGTTTTGCCGTTCAGCACTTCGATGTTGACGCACGAGGCGCTGATTTTTCCGGACAATTCGTTCATCAGTTCAATCGTGCGCTCCACCACTTGCCGGCCATCCTCGGCTTGTTCCCGTGCGACGGACGCCTTCTGTGAAGCATCGGACGCGTTATGTGCGATCTCCTGCGCGGCGGCACCCAGTTGGTTGATCGCGGCGGCGACGCTGTTGGTGCGGGTCGATTGTTCGTCGAAGTTGCTCATCGACGAATTGGAGGCGAGCAGCACACGCTTGGCCACTTCATTCACGCCAATCGCTGCCAAAGACACCTCGCGAATTGACTGGTGAATGCGTTCGACAAAGCGGTTGAACGCAGTCGCCAGTTGGCCGATTTCATCCCGCGACTGCACCTCAAGACGCCGCGTCAGGTCGCCTTCGCCTCGGGAGATATCTTCCATGACCCGCGTCAGCACTTGCAGTGGCCGGGTGATGCGAAACGCCGTGTACCAGATCAACAGCAAACCGAGCAGGGCGGAGCCGCCACCCACCAGCATTTCGAGTGCGGTGCTTTGCACGCCTTGGGCATCAAGTTCTTTTTGCAGCGTGGTCACCGGCGCCAACAGCACGTCTTGCGGCACACCCACCAATACACCCCACGGCGCGGCGCCGGCAATCGGTGCCAACGGTTCGAGGACTTTGATTTGTTGCTGATCGATAAAGACCTTCGGTTGCCCCTGACGCAAGGCGTCGATCACCTCGGCATTGTCCAACGGTTGCCCGAGGCGGCTGACGTCCTGGCTGTTGGCCGAGATCACGCCACGCGGGCTGACGATGCTGATCTGCCCATGGCCGTCGAACAGTTGATGGGCGCTGGCTTCGCTGTTCTGTTGCAGGGCGGCGAGGTTGATGTCGAGGCCAACCACGGCGATGACTTTGCCGTTGTCCATCAGCGGGAACGCGACGCTGGTCACCAGTTTGCGGCTGCCGGAGGCTTCATCGAAATAAGGTTCGAGTACACAGGCCTGACGGGTGTCGCGGGCGCAGGTGTAGAACGCGTTGTACGGTGCGCCGCTGGGGCCGGGTGAGGTGTTGGCCAGCAATGATTCATCGCCGATCACCGCTTGCAGTTCGCCGGGTTTGCTTTGCACCCAGTAGAGGGAGAAGCGCCCGGTTTCGTTGCTGCCCATGGCGGCCTGGTCGGTGAAACCGGCGTCGGCACCGTCGAGGGCATCGGGTTCGAAAATGACATAAAGCCCGAGCAGGTCGGGCTTGTCGATCAGGGCTTGATGAAGCTGGGTGCTCAGCTCCTGGCGCAGTTGCGAGCGGGTCAGATGACCCTGCTGTTGCAGCTGCCGGAGGTAGAGCAAATACCGCGACAACCCTTGGCCATATTCGTGAGTCTGCATGAAGGTGCGTTGCACCTGCATCGCCTGCACGGTGCCCAGCGCTTGCATGTGTTCCCTGGCCGCGTTGGCGAGCATGTCGCTGCTGGCCTGGGCCACTTGCTGGCTGCTTTGATGGGTTTGGTACAGCGACAACCCCATCAACAAACCCACCACCAACAACAGGCAGAGGCCGGCGAGCAGGGCGATTTTGCTCTGAATCGTCAGAAATCTTGAGCGCATTGGAAACTCCGTTTCCGTTGAAGAACAATGTTTGCCTCAACCCGTTCCCTGTAGCAGCTGGCGAAGCCTGCGTCCGGCTGCGAAGCAGTCGTAAAACTTGAATGCGGGGCCTTCCTGACATGCCGCATTGTCTGTCTTGGCGACTGCTGCGCAGCCGGACGCAGGCTTCGCCAGCTGCTACAGGGATCGTGTTGGGCTTACAGACTTAGAACGAAGTGGCGAACACCACTTGGCTGTAGACGTTCTGGTCGTTGTTGCCCAGCTGGGTGCCACCCTGTTCGGCGCTCTTGTCCGGCTGGTAGATACCAACCAGCGGCATCACCGTCAGGTGGTCGTTGACGTGCCATTCGGCGTACAGGTCGACTTCGTGGCCATCGGTGTTGCCGAGGTTGCGATCGATGGTGTCGTAGTTGAAATACATCACGCCGACGTTGAGGTTCTCCAGTGGCGAAACCTTCATGGAAACGTTCTGGATGCGCGAGTTGCTGTTGAACGGCCCGGCATAGTTACCGGCCACTTCACCCTGGAACCAAGTGCCATAGCCGCGGCTGAAACCGTAGAACAACGTGTCGTAATTTTCCGAGAAGCGGCTGTAGCGGTAGCTGACATACGGCGTCCAGAGGGCGTCGGAAAAGGTCCAGCCCGCTTCCAGGTACCAGGCGTCTTCGTTGCCGGTGTGCGGTTTGTCCTGCTCGGCGTATTCACCGGACAGGAACAGGTTTTTCACCCCGGCATTGCCGGTCGCGCGCAGGCTGTAGGTCTTCATGCCGTCGCGTTCAGCTTGCAACGGGGACGCGAATTGCTCGTCGACATCGGTGGTGTCGATGTAGGTCAGGCCGACGGTGCCTGCTTCGGCCACGTGCTCAAGGGTGCCGACGTACATTTCGGTCTTGGCCTGGGCGCGGTTATCCGACTTCAACCACATCAAGTCGCTGCGCCAGCCTTGCTTGCCACCGAGGCGCAGCACGGCGGTTTCGTCGAAGGCTTTACGCGCGGCCAGGTAGTAGGCGCCGCCGCGGTTGAACTCACCGTCGGCCAGACCTTTGCCGATGTTCAGCGCGTCGCCATCAATCAGGAAACCATCGCCGACCACGATGTTCTGGCGACCGAAGGACAGGTCGACGCCGTCATCACCCATCGCTTCGAACAACTTGCCCGAGCGCCAGCCGAGGTAGGCGTCTTCGAACTTGGTGGTGCGTTCCGAGCCGTCGGTGAAACCGGCGGCATCGCCATCACCCCAGGTGCCGGAGCTGAGCATGTTGCCGGCGCCGTAAGCGGTGCCGACACCGCCCAGGGCCTGGTCGAAGCTCAGGCCGTATTTGATGTAGCCCTCTTGCCATGAAGAAGAGCCTTCACTGAGACGACCCGACAGCGCGTAGTTTTCCTGGCTGTGGAACGCGCCGAAGACGGCTTCCAGGGTGGCGTTCAAATGACTGTCGTCATCGGCATAGAGTTCGTAGGCATGAGCCTGGGTGGCGCTGATCATCAGCGCGAGCGTCGAAAGACGAAGCAAGGGGGACTTGAGCATGGTGTGGCATCCATTCTTGTTCATGACCACAGGGTTGAGGTCTGTTTCGATACTAAGGCGAGGAACTTTTTCGGCCTTTTGTGTGGTTGCCAAAGAGTTGCCTGTGCTTGCCAAAAAGCGTGGTTTGGCAGCCCGGCCAACACGACTGGCACGCAGGGCAAAACCTGTGCGTGAGTCAGCGCTGACAATCCGTTTCAACCCTGCTGTTGCTTCCCCCACGGATTTTCAAGGTCGCTTCTTATGTTCACTTCACACAAATGCTCGCTCATTGGTTTGCTGACACTGGCGCTGGCGCAAACCGTCGTGGCCGCCGACTGCGCGCCGGATCAAGCCCATGGCGCCCAGGTGTTCGCCAATGAGTGCGGGGTTTGCCACTCGGTGAGCAAGGGCATGGCCGGCATGATGGGGCCGAACCTGTCGGGCGTGGTCGGACGCAAATCCGGCTCGCTCGAAGGCTTCAGCTACTCCCAGGCCATGCGCAGCAAGGACGTGACCTGGCAAGCCGAAACCATCAGCCAACTGATCACCCAACCCCAGGCCTATGTGCCCGGGACCTACATGCCCTACATGGGGCTGGCCTCCGCCGATGATCGCGAGGCGGTCGTTTGCTATCTCAAAGAACAACGCTAATCAGCCGGACTTCCAGGCTGAACCACACGTTTGAATGACAGGTGAATTATGAGCAACGTTGAAATTCTGCCGCAGGTTGCTGCCTTCCTTGAACGCCGCCATGGCTGCTTCATTGACGGCCAATGGGTGTTGGCCGACGGCCCGCAAATCGCCGTGGTCAACCCGGCCACCGGGCAAACCCTTTGCGAAACCCTGGACGCGCCGCTGGAAATCGTCGAGCAAGCCGTGCAGTCGTCGCACAAGGCGTTCAAATCCGGCGTCTGGTCGGCACTGCGCCCGGCGGACCGCGAACGCATTCTGCTGAACTTCACCGCACTGGTTGAGGCCCACGCCGAAGAACTGGCGCAGCTGGAGACCCTGAGCCAGGGCAAGTCGATCAACATGGCCCGCGCGCTGGACTTGAACGCCACCGTGGAATTCATGCGCTACATGTCGGGTTGGGCGACCAAGATTGAAGGCCAGACCTTTGACGTGTCGATCCCGCTGCCACCGGGCGCCAAGTTCACCGCGTTCACCAAGCGTGAGCCAGTGGGTGTGGTGGTCGGGATTGTGCCGTGGAACTTCCCGCTGCTGATCGCGGCCTGGAAGCTGATGCCCGCGCTGGCCACCGGTTGCACGGTGATCATCAAGCCGGCAATGGAAACCCCGCTGACCGCCATGCGCCTGGCCGAACTGGCCCTTGAAGCGGGCATCCCGGCCGGCGTGTTCAACGTCGTCACCGGTGGCGGTGCTTCGGTGGGCGGCGTGCTGACCGCGCATCCGCTGGTGAGCAAAGTGTCGTTCACCGGTTCCACTGCCGTGGGCAAAAGCGTCGGCGTGGCGTGCATGGAAAACATGACGCGCTTCTCGCTGGAACTGGGCGGCAAAAACCCGATGATCGTGCTCGCTGATGCCGACATCGAAAAAGCCGTGCAGGGCGCGATCCTCGGTGGCCTGCTGAACAATGGCCAGGTGTGCGCGGCGGCGTCGCGCTTCTATGTACACCGCTCGATCCACGACCAATTCGTCGAAGCGCTCGCCGCAGCGGTATCGGCCATGCCGATCGGCGCGGGCATGAACTGCAATGCCGCGATCAACCCACTGGTGTCGCGCAAGCAACAGCAAAGCGTGCTCAAGCACATCGAACTGGCTCGCCGTGAAGGCGCGCGCGTGGTCTCGGGCGGGGAGTTGGTGGAAGGCGAGGGCTTCTATGTGCAGCCCACCATTCTGGCCGACATCGACCACAGCATGGCCGTGGCCCGTGAAGAAGTGTTCGGCCCCGTGCTGGGCGTGATGCCGTTCGACGACGAAGACGCCGTGATCGCGCTGGCCAACGACAACCGTTACGGTTTGGCCGCCAGCCTGTGGACCAACGACCTGGGCAAAGCCATGAACCTGGTGCCACGCATCGAAGCCGGCACGGTGTGGGTCAACGCCCACGTGCTGCTCGACCCGGCCATGCCGTTTGGTGGCGTCAAGCAATCGGGCATGGGCCGTGAGTTTGGTCGTGCGGTGATTGAGGCGTATACCGAGCTGAAGTCGGTGTGTATTGCGCACTGATTGAGTAATTGGCAACGGCCCCTGCAATGGGGGCCGTTGGTTTGACTGACTGGCGGCGACGTTGGCGACGTAGTATCCATTGCTTCCAGTTAATAGGAAGCATTACTATTCGCACCTCCGTCCCCACAGCACACCGCAATGACCCCCAAGCTGCCCCGCAGACACGGCTTTTTCGAGCATTACGAAGAGTTGGTTGGCACCTGGACCCGTCGCCTGAGAAATCGTCAGCAGGCCGAGGACCTGGCCCACGACACCTTTGTGCGGGTGCTTGAGTCCGATTCGGCGGTGGTGGAGCAACCCCGGGCCTATTTGCACCAGACCGCGCGCAACATCGCGGTGGATGGTTATCGGCGTGAGGATCGGCGGGGCGCCATGGAGTCGCAGGCGAATGATCACAGTGTGTCGTCGTCCGGCGACCCGGAGCATTTCATGCAGGCGGTTCAGTTGGCTGATTCCATCGAACGGGCGCTCACCGAGTTGCCGATCAACTGCCGCAAAATATTCGTGTGGCAGAAGATCGAAGGCCTGACCCAGGCTGAAATCGCCGAACGCCTGGGCCTGTCCAAGAACATGGTGGAAAAGTATATGATCCGCACCCTGCGGCATCTGCGCGACCGCCTCGACGGACTGTACCCATGACTGGCCGCGCATTCTCATCCCCAGCCAAACAGGAACTTCCATGATGGATACTCGTGATTGTGCGTGCGGGCAAACAACCGTTCGCGACGAGGCGGCGCGCTGGTTTGTGCGTTTGCAGGAGCCGGCGATGGGCGACGAAGAGGTCCAGCGCTTTGAAGCCTGGCTGAGCGAACATCCTCAACACTGCGACGAATTCAAGATTCTTCAGGGCTTGTGGACGGCTGCAGATAGGCTGCCGGTCAAACGCCTGCAAGCCTTGTGCGAAACCCCGCCAGCACGCCGCAAACGCCAGCCGCTGATGCGTTATGCCGTGGCGGCGAGCATCGTCGCGGTAGCACTGGGGCTGGGATTGTTCAGCGGTTTGAATCATCCGGCAGCGTATACGGCTGAATATTCCACGGCGCTGGGCGAGCGGCGTCATGTGGCCTTGCCGGACGGTTCGGTGATCGACATGAACAGCCGCAGCCGCGTGCAGGTGCGTTATGAAAAGAATCGTCGGGCCATCGAATTGACGGAAGGCGAGGCCATGTTCAGCGTTGAACATGACACCAGCCGGCCGTTTGTGGTCGAGGCCGGCAACGGCAAGGTCACGGTCACCGGTACGCGTTTCGATGTACGTCGCGACCCCACGCAAACCCGGGTGGCGGTGGAGCAGGGCACGGTCAAGGTTCAGGGGCAGGGCGCTGATTTCATCACCGTCACTGCCGGCCTCGGTACCCGCATCGATGCGCAAGGGGTGGTCGCAGCCGCCTATGCGATCAATCCCGAGGAACTGACCGCATGGCGCAGCGGCAAACTGGTGTTCAACAACGCCAGCCTCAGCGAGGTGGTTGCCGAAGTGTCGCGCTACCGGGCCAAACCCCTCACGGTCGGCAACGATAAAGTGGGCAATTTGCGCCTGACCAGCGTGTTCAAATCCGACAACACCGATGCACTGCTCAAGGCCTTGCCGAGCATCCTGCCGGTGGCCGTGCGCACGCTCGATGACGGCAGTCAGGAAATAATTTCCAATTAATTTCCAAACCGATTCAGGTTTTTTTCGAGTTCATCGTCTTCTTGTCCAACTGCAACTGGTTTGCATTAACAGACGCACACTCTTGCGATTCTCAGGACACTGTTCGACGTGAAGAAAACAACCGCTAAAAACAACAATTCCCCTTGGCTACGGCTCGCGCTTGCCCTGGCCATCAGCTCGGCGCTGCCTCAGGCATTCGCCGCTGACGCGATCCGCATTCCGGCCCAGCCGTTGGGCGAGGCCTTGAGTGAACTGGGTCAGCAAACCTCGCTGCAGGTTTTTTTCAGTCCGGAACTGGTGGCCGGCAAAACAGCCCCGGCGGTAGACGGCAACTTCTCGCCTGAAGAAGCCTTGCGTCAATTGCTGCAAGGCAGCGGTCTGCAATACCAGATCGATGAAGGCTCGGTCACGCTGATGCCAGCACCGACTTCCGCCGCCAATGGCCCGATCGAACTGGGCGTGACCGACATCAAAGTGGTCGGCGACTGGCTTGATAATGCCGATGCCGCCCTGGTGCAGAACCACCCTGGCGCGCGTACGGTGGTGCGCCGCGAAGCGATGATCGAGCAGGGCGCGATGAACGTTGGCGACGTGCTCAAACGCGTTCCCGGCGTGCAAGTGCAGGACGCCAACGGCACCGGCGGCAGCGATATTTCCCTGAACGTCGGCGTGCGCGGCCTGACATCGCGCCTGTCGCCACGCTCCACGGTGCTGATCGACGGCGTCCCCGCCGCGTTCGCCCCCTATGGCCAGCCGCAACTGTCGATGGCGCCGATTTCCTCAGGCAACCTCGACAGCATCGACGTGGTACGCGGCGCCGGTTCGGTACGTTACGGGCCACAGAACGTCGGTGGCGTGATCAACTTCGTCACCCGCGCCATCCCGGAAAAGGCCACTGGTGAAATCGGCACCACCCTGGAAACGTCCCAGTACGGTGGCTGGAAACACATCGACACCGCGTTCCTCGGCGGCACGGCGGACAACGGCATCGGCATGGCGCTGTTGTATTCCGGCGTCAACGGCAACGGTTACCGCGAAAGCAACAACGGCAACGACATCGACGACGTGATCCTCAAGACCCATTGGGCACCCACCGATGTCGACGATTTCAGCCTCAATTTTCACTACTACGACGCCAGCGCCGACATGCCCGGCGGCCTGACCCAGGCGCAGTACGACGCCGATCCGTTCCAGTCCGACCGTGACCACGACAATTTCAGCGGCCGTCGTAAAGATGTGTCCTTTCGCTGGGCGCGGCAGATCGACGACCGCACCCAGGCCGAAGTGCTGACGTATTACACCGACAGTTTTCGTGGCAGCAACATCGCCGCCCGCGACCAGAAAACCCTCAGCTCGTACCCGCGCACTTACTACACGTACGGCATCGAGCCACGGGTGTCCCATGTGTTTGATGTGGGCCCGACCACTCAGGAAGTCAGCGTCGGCTATCGCTACCTGAAGGAAGCCATGCACGAAGAATCGAGCCGCGTGGCGTTGGTGAACAATCAGCCGGTGATCACCAAGACCTCCGATGGCCACGTGTTCCAGGACCGTACCGGTGGCACCGAAGCCAACTCGGTGTATGTCGACAACAAGATTGATGTCGGCAACTGGACCGTGACCCCGGGCATTCGCTTTGAACACATCAGCACTGACTGGCACGACCGCGCCGTGCTCGACACCGCCGGCAAGCGTGTACCGGCGAAAAGCCGCAGCATCGAGAGCAACGAGCCGCTGCCGGCCCTGAGCGTGATGTATCACATGTCCGAAGCGTGGAAGCTGTTCGCCAACTACGAAACGTCGTTCGGCAGCCTGCAATATTTCCAGCTCGGCCAGGGTGGCATTGGCGACAACCCGGCCAATGGCCTGGAGCCGGAAAAGGCCAAGACCTACGAAATCGGTACGCGCTACAACGATGACGTGTGGGGCGGCGAAGTGACGCTGTTCTACATCGACTTCGACGACGAACTGCAATACATCAGCAACGATGTGGGTTGGACCAACCTCGGCGCGACCAAGCACCAGGGCATTGAAACGTCGGTGCATTACGACATGGCGGCGCTGAACCCGATGCTGGAAGGCCTGACGGCCAACGCCGGTTTCACTTACACCCGCGCGACGTATGAGGGTGAGATTCCGGGCTTCAAGGGCCGTGACCTGCCGTTCTATTCGCGCCAGGTGGCCACCGCCGGGTTGCGTTACGACATCAATCGCTGGACTTACAACCTCGATGCGTTTGCCCAGTCCAAGCAGCGCTCGCCGGGTACAGGCGTGAACGCCGATGGCAGTTTCAACGGCAATTACATCACCGAAGGGACTGCGGACGGCCAGTTCGGCGACATTCCGGGTTACGTGACCTGGAACGCGCGCGGCGGGTATGACTTCGGTGCGCAGTTGTCAAACCTGAAACTGGCGGCGGGGGTGAAAAACATCTTCGACAAGCAGTACTTCACTCGCTCCAGCGACAACAACTCGGGGATGTATGTCGGTGCGCCGCGCACGTTCTTTGTGCAGGCCAGCGTCGGCTTCTGATAGAGCGAGGTGACTTCATCGTCGGAACGCCGCCCGGACCAAGCCCGCTCCTACAGGTTTTGTGAACGACACAAAACAAATGTGGGAGCGGGCTTGCCCGCGATTGCTGTTTCAGGCTCTCAACACTTTCCCGCCAATCGCCACCGCCACCAGCAGCAATGCCATCAAGCCGAAGGCAAAACTCAAGCTGCTGCCATGGGCGATAAATCCGATCACGGCCGGGCCGGCGAGGATGCCTGCATAGCCCAACGTAGTGATGGCCGGCACGGCAATGTGTTCGGGCATGACCGTTTGTTTACCGACGGCGGTGTACAGCACCGGCACAATGTTGGAACACCCCGCGCCCAATAACGCATAACCGGCCAGCGCTGCCTCCCAGGCCGGTGCGAACGTGGCCAACGCCAGGCCCATCGCGGCTGTCAGCCCGCCAAACACAATCACCCGCGTCGAACCCAGGCGTCGGACAATCCGGTCACCGGTCAAGCGCCCGGCCGTCATGGTCAGTGCAAATGCCGCATACCCAAGTCCCGCATACGCGGTATCGATCCCGCGTTCCTGCGCCAGAAATACCGCACTCCAGTCGAGCGCCGCGCCTTCGGCCAGGAACACGATGAAGCACATCCCGCCAATAAACAGCACGATGCCATGGGGCACGGCAAACGCAGGCCCTGTGCTTTCGCTGCCATAGGGCAACAGGTGGGGCGCCGCCTTGAGCAACGCCAGTACCAGCACCACAATCACCACGGCCATCGCGCCCAGCGGTGAAAACCCAAGGCCAAGCAGGCCACTGACACCGGCCGCGCCAACAATCCCGCCCAGGCTGAACATCCCGTGAAACCCCGACATCATGTTCTTGCCGCTGGCTCGCTCGACGATCACCGCTTGCAGGTTGACGGTCGAATCCACCGTGCCGAGCCCGGCGCCGAACAAGAACAACGCGGCGATCAACCCCGGTATGGACGAGACCGTCGCCAGCAGCGGCAATGCCACGCAAATCAACAACGTCCCCCCGGTGGCCACTCGCCGGCAACCGAAGCGCGCGGCCAGCAACCCGGCCATCGGCATCGCCAGAATCGAACCGACCCCCAGGCTCAACAGCAGCAAACCGAGCGTCCCTTCCTCCAGCCCGGCCCGTGCCTTGGCGTAAGGCACCAGCGGCGCCCAGGCGGCGATGCCGAGACCGGCGATGAAGAACGCGATGCGCGTGGACATCTGCTCCAGACGGCCGGGAACCAGCGGGGTTTGGGTGTGAAGGTTGGTCATATCAATCCTTGGCAAAAAACGTCGCGTCCCCAAAGGACACCGACTGACCCGCGGGGGTCGGTCAGTGTCCGCAGCGGTTCGCGGTCAGGCAGGTCCACATCCTTGCACAGCCAGCGGTTGTTTCGCGATATCGTCGACACTTTGATTGCTCAGGCAGGAGGCGACATGGCGGGGATGTACGATGCGCGAGGCAATATTTATATCGTCGTGGCGCCTGACGCCGTGCGCGCAAGCGGTATCGAATTACCTGAACAGGCCGACCTTGCCGCGCAAACCCGTGAGAAATGGGGACTGTCGGCCATCGAGACGTTCTGCGCCTGGGCGCCCGGTACTCAACCGCCCGGCAGCAAAGATCATCGCAGCGACGGTTTGCTGGTCGGGCCGTTTCAATCGGCGCCACCTTATGACCTGCTGATCGTCAACACCGACGGCACACTGGCCGAACGCAGTGGCAATGGGCTGACGATCTTTTCCCAGTCACTGAGCGAGCAAGGCTTGATGCCGAAGGAGGGTGCCTGCCTGCTGCGGGTTCATCACGACAAGGCTGACGCGGTGTCGCCGGTTGAAACGACCGTCATACCGGCCGAGGTCGAGGGCGTGCACGGGTTCTGGCTGGATTTGGGCAAACCGTCGTTCGGGCCGCAAGCCGTGGGTGCGCAGGGGATTGAAGGCGTGTTGTTGAATGGGGGTGATGTCAGCCATGTGGCGCCATTGGCCGCGCTCGAACCGGCGTGGAGCCGCAGCCAGTTTGTGCGCATCGGCAATCCTCATTGCGTGACGCTGGTGGCGGACGCTGCCGCGTTGCCGAGTAATGAGCAGATGCGTGAAGCACCGTTGGCGCAAGGACTGCTGCGCATTGCGTATGCCTTGCCGACCGGGGCAGGGGCGCCGTGTCCGGCGGGGGTGAACCTGCAATGGGCGATGCTTGAATCTGAAGGCCGGGTGGTTGCGAGGGTGTTTGAGCGCGGGGAAGGGCCGACGGCGTCATCGGGCACCAGCGCCAGTGCGGTGGCGTGCGCGGCGTGGTCGGTCGGTTGGGTGGCGGCGGGGGCCGTGAGCGTTGTGATGCCTGGGGGCACGGCGCCGATTTTGTTGGAAGAATCAGCAGGGGAATTGAGTCGGGTCAGGCTGTTCGGTACGGCGCGGTTGATGGGTTGAATTCAAGATTGCTATCGCGGGCAAGCCACGCTCCCACATTTGGAATGCATTCCACTGTGGGAGCGTGGCTTGCCCGCGATGAGGCCATCAACGTCGACGCAGTTTTCAGCTCAGACCACTGAACTCGACCACGGGCATCGTCCGCTTCATCAGCAACTTGCCCCCGCGAACCGAATACAGCGGCAGGCCCTGACTGCGAATCACCTCATAATCGCTGTCCGCCGACAGCACCAGCAAGTTCGCCGGCCGCCCGGCTTCCAGGCCATAACGATCGCCGAGGTTCATCGCCCTGGCGCTGTTGTCGGTGACCAGGTCCAGTGCGCTTTGCAGGTTGCGATACCCGAGCATATGGCAGATGTGCAGCCCCGCTTCGAGCACCCGCAGGATGTTGCCATTGCCCAGCGGATACCACGGGTCAACGATCGAGTCCTGGCCGAAACACACGTTCATCCCCGCTTCGAGCAACTCGTTGACCCGTGTCACGCCACGGCGTTTCGGAAAGGTGTCGAAGCGTCCTTGCAGGTGAATGCTTTCGGTCGGGCAGGAGACAAAACTGATTCCCGAATGCCCGAGCAGGCGAAACAGCTTGGCGCAGTAAGCGTTGTCGTAAGAGCCCATCGCCGTGGTGTGGCTGGCGGTGACCCGCGAGCCCATGTCGCGACTGCGGGCTTCTTCGGCCAGCACTTCGAGGAAACGTGAATGCGGGTCGTCGGTTTCGTCGCAGTGCACGTCCACCAGGCAGCCAGTGCGTTCGGCCAGGTCCATCAGGAACTTCACTGAGCTGACGCCCTGATCGCGGGTGTACTCGAAGTGCGGAATGCCACCGACCACATCGGCGCCCATGCGGATCGCTTCTTCCATCAACTCGCGGCCATTGCGGTAGGACTCGATGCCTTCCTGCGGGAACGCGACGATTTGCATGTCGATCAGGTGACGGCTTTGCTCGCGCACCTCGAGCATGGCCTTGAGCGCGGTGAGTTGCGGGTCGGTGACGTCGACGTGGGTGCGCACATGCTGAATGCCGTGGGCGGCGAGGGTCTGGATGGTTTTTGTGGCGCGGGTCCTGGTGTCTTCCTCGGTGATCGTGACCTTGCGCTCGCCCCAGCACTCGATGCCTTCGAACAGTGTGCCGCTCATGTTCCAGCGCGGCTCGCCGGCGGTCAGGGTGGCGTCGAGGTGAATGTGTGGTTCGACGAAGGGAGGCACCACCAGGTTGCCGCCGGCGTCCAGATCGTCGGGCCCCAGGGTCGGGGCTTCGGTCTGGCGGGCAATGGTACGGATCAGGCCGTTTTCCAGGTGCAACTCATGCAGGCCTTCTTGGTTGCGCAGGCGGGCGTTGATGATGTGCATGAGGTGAGTCCTTTGGGTTGATGACTCTAAATTAGCGCGGCAGTGGCGATCCTTGCTAGTGCCGCGTGACGAAACACAACACTGCTCTTGTAGGAGTGAGCCGGCTCACTCCTACAGGGGGATTGTGGGGTCATTGCGCCAGGGGCAAGAATTTCAGCAATGCGGCGACAATCGCTTCCGGCACATCTTCCTGCACCAGATGCCCGGCATTGGGGATCGGGTGAAATTGCGAGCCGGCAATCATCTGGTGCAAGGCCCGTCCTCGCTCGATGGGGATCCACTGGTCATCCTCGCCCCACAGAATCTGCACCGGGCATCGAATGGTCGGGTACAACCCTTCGACCTCGCGGGTATAGCGTTCGTCCATCTGCGCAATCTGCCGGTAAAACGCCGCTTGCCCCGGATCACCCAGCCACGGTTGCACGTAAGGCGCGAGTTCTTCATCGGTCATGTCGCGTTTGATCGCCCCGCGAATTTAGGCCGGCACAATGGCCTGCTGAATGTAATCGGGTACGCCACTGAACGCCGCTTCATGCTGACGCACATGCTGCACGAACGGCGAACCCCAGGGCGACAGCGCTACCGGGTCGATCAGCGTGAGGCTGCGGTAATCCTTGCCGTTCAACAGATGCGCGCGCAGGGCCGTGGCGCCACCGAAATCGTGGGCCACCACGTCTGGCCGTTCGATTGCCCAGTGATCGAGCAAATGCGCCAGCAACTCGTTCTGCACGCCCAGCGACACGTCGCCGTCGACCTTCTCGGATTGGCCATAACCCAGCAGGTCGAAATAATGCACGCGGTGTGTGGCGATGAAGTGCGGGGCGATCCGGTGCCACACATAAGAAGAGAAGGGGGTGCCGTGTACGAACACGAGCGGCGGGCCGTCGCCGTGAACGGCGTAGTGAATCCGGTGCCCATTGAAGCGGTATTGGCGGTCCAGCAACCAGTCAGCCATGTGCCTGTCCTCTTGGCGGGTGCGAACCCGAAAAGCATAGGCATAAAAAAACCACCGCTGAGGGTGGTTTGATCATTCACTGACGAAACGCCGTTTCATTGCAGGAGTGAGCCGGGTTACTCGCCGTGATAGATGCAGCCGCTGGTGCACGTCTCGTGGATACGGATCGCGCTCAGTTCCGGCAGCAGGGGCTTCAATTCATTCCAGATGAATTTGGCCAGGACTTCACTGGTCGGGTTTTCCAGACCGGGAATGTCGTTCAGGTAGTTGTGGTCCAGACGCTCGTAGAGTGGCTTGAAGATCGCCTTGATTTCCGAGAAGTCACGGATCCAGCCAGTGTGCGGGTCGATGTCGCCGCTCAAGTGGATCGCCACTTTGAACGAGTGACCGTGCAGGCGACCGCACTTGTGGCCTTCCGGTACGTGAGGCAGGCGGTGGGCGGATTCGAACGTAAACTCTTTGAAGATTTCCACAGTGATTTGAGCTCTGTCAGGTGGCGATCGCCGCGGCGATGTGGGCAGGTGGCGAGTTTAACAGAGCTCTGGGCAAAACACTGACTAAAGGGTCAGCAAGCGCTCGCCGAGGCGACCATTGGCGGCCAGTTCGAGGAACTCATCACCGAGGCGACGGCTTTCATCCATCGCAGCACGCCAGTATTTCTGCCGGCCTGGCGCGTCGCCCATGAAACGCTTGAAATCGTTACGGTCTGGCAGTTTGCCGTAGGGCAAGCGCGCCAGATAATCCTTCGACGGCGCCAGTAGCAGAACATCTTGCAACCGCGCGGGGCAGGCACGGCGCCACGGCAACGTCTTGTCGAACCAGCCGGGAATCACCCGGTCGGTGAAGTGCGGGTACAGCACGATGTCGTTGCCGCTGTAGGGCAGATCAAGGTGGTAATCCAGCAAGCCGCCATCGCGGAACGTCCCCTTGCCGGCCCCTGGCAAATCGCGCACGCCTTCCATCACCATCGGGATCGAGCCCGACGCGAGCAAGGCCTGGCGCAGGTTGCCGGCGTTCAATGCGACAAAGCGCGACGGGAAGTCATTCAGTGCATTGACCGGCGGGGCCAGGCGCGGGTCGTGGATGATCAGCCGTTCGAAATGCCGCGACAGCCGCGCGCGAGCACGCAAGTTGTCGGCGATCACTGAGCCGAGCGCCAACCCGAGCCGGCCACGATGATCGTCGGCCAGGCGTCCGTGGCTTTTGACCACCATGATGTTCAGCCGGTAATGGGCGTTGCTCAGGATCGAGGCGTCGCGGCCGTCGAGCAATTCATCGAGCATGCGCCGGGAACTCTGGCTGATCTGCGCCATGGTCACGCCCTTGGCAAAGTTCTGCTCGGTGTACAAGTGACCGAGGCGCCGGATGCCTTCGGCGGCATCCGGCAGGCACGCGCTGGCAAAGCGCCAGGAACCGACCGAGGCGCCAATCAGCGAACGCTCCCGAGGCGCGGCCGGCAGCCATTCGCCAAACAACGCCAGGTCCAGACCTTGAATCCCCAGGGCCTTGGGGCCACCGGCGGCACCCGGCAGCGTGCCGACATCGGCGGCGCTCAAGCCGTTTTCACGGATACGCGCCATGGCACGCGGGCCGGCCTTGAGGGTCAGGGAGGGGAACTTGATGTGGATAGCGGTCATACCGGTCTCAATGGTTGGCAAGCGCAAGATTATAAGCAGTTCAGGCAACACCACCCATCCACTGTGGGAGCGAGCTTGCTCGCGATTGCGGTCTCAAATTCACCACTGATGGTGACTGATACACCGCTATCGCGAGCAAGCTCGCTCCCACAGGGTTTGTGCAGATCTGCAATTTCGTGGTGTGTTGTTCCAATGATGGCCATTCAGTTTCAATTAAGTTCAGCTCGCTAAGGTGTCCGGTGCTGCAACACATAAAAACCCGGAGACACCCATGAACACCCAGACTGCCCTGTTCTGCGCCTCGATCATCGCCATGACCGCCAGCCTCGCCCACGCTCGCGACCTGGGCCCCGACGAAGCCCTGAGGCTGCGTGACGCTGGTACCATTGTGTCTTTCGAGAAGCTCAACGCCACGGCGCTGGCCAAACACCCCGGTTCGACCGTTACCCAGACCGAACTGGAAGACGCGTATGGCAAGTACATTTATCAGGTTGAGCTGCGCGACCCACAGGGCATCGAGTGGGAACTGGAATTAGACGCTGTCAGTGGCCAGGTTCTCAAGGATCATCAGGATACGTAATGAAGGTGTTTTCATTTTCACGCATGGCGCTGGTGCTTCTGGCGTTTTGTTCGGTGGCCCTGGCCCGCGACCTTGATCAGGACGAAGCCCTGCGCCTGCGTCAACAGGGTGTGATTCTGCCGCTGGAGCAACTGCTGCAGCAGGCACTGGATCGCTACCCCGGCTCGAAATTGCTGGAAGCCGAGCTTGAAGAAAAACACGACGTCTACATTTATGAAGTCGAACTGCTGACCGCCGAAGGTGTGGTCCGCGAACTGGACATCGACGCCACCACCGGGCGTTTACTCAAAGACAAGGAAGACTGATCGATGCGATTGCTGCTGGTGGAAGACCACGTGCCGCTGGCCGACGAATTACTCGCCGGCCTCATTCGCCAGGGTTACGCCGTGGACTGGCTGGCCGACGGTCGCGATGCGGTGTATCAGGGCAGCAGCGAGCCCTATGACCTGATTATTCTCGACCTCGGCCTGCCCGGTTTGCCGGGGCTTGAGGTGTTGGAGCAATGGCGCACCGGCGGCTTGTCGACGCCGGTGCTGATCCTCACCGCGCGCGGGTCCTGGGCCGAACGCATTGAAGGCCTCAAGGCCGGTGCCGACGATTACCTGACCAAGCCGTTCCACCCTGAAGAACTGCACCTGCGGGTCCAGGCGCTGCTGCGTCGCTCCCACGGTCAGGCCAATCAACCGACGCTCAAGGCCGCCGGGCTGCACCTGGACGAAGGCCGCCAGTGCGTGACTCGCGACGGTGCCGACATTCAGCTCACAGCCGCCGAGTTTCGCCTGCTGCGCTATTTCATGCTGCACCCCGAACAGATCCTTTCCAAAAGCCACCTCGCCGAACACCTCTACGACGGTGAAACCGAGCGCGACTCCAACGTGCTGGAAGTTCACGTCAACCACCTGCGGCGCAAGCTGGGGCGCAGTGTGATCGAAACCCGTCGCGGTCAGGGTTACGTGTTCGGCGGGGCGGCTCAGTGAAGTCGATTCAGCGCAGCTTGAGCCTGGGCCTGATCAGCGTCATGGTCGTTGTCGGCCTGGTGCTGGCTCAAACCAGTTTGTGGTTGTTCGAAATGGGCTTGCAGCGTTACCTCGAAGCGGGGCTGCGCAATGACAGTGAAAACCTGCTGTTGGCGCTGGTACGCGGGCCGCAAGGGTTGCAACTGGAGGAGCGGCACCTGTCGCCAGCCTACCAACGACCGTTTTCCGGGCACTACTTTCGCATCGATTTCGACGATACCCACTGGCGCTCCCGTTCGCTGTGGGATCAGGAACTGCCCATGCTTGAACATCCGGGCCTGCACAGCAACTTGCAGCTGGGGCCCGAAGGCCAGCAGTTGCTCGTGTTGCGGTCAGACTATCGGCGCCTTGGCCAATCGATTTCCATCAGCGTCGCTCAGGACTACACCCCGGTGCGCGAGAGTTTCAAGCGCATGCAGCAGGTGGGGCTTGGCCTGGGATTGGCCGGGCTGCTGCTGATTTTGCTGCTGCAACGCTTCACTGTGCGCCGCGCCTTGCGTCCCCTGGAACAGGCCCGCGAACAGATCGCCCAGTTGCAGCAGGGCCAGCGCTCGCAACTGGATGATCAGGTGCCGGTGGAGTTGGAGCCGCTGGTGGCGCAAATCAACCATTTGCTCGCGCACACCGAAGACAGCCTCAAGCGTTCGCGCAACGCCTTGGGCAACCTCGGTCACGCCTTGAAAACCCCGCTGGCGGTGTTGTTGAGCCTGGCGTCCAGCGACAAACTCGACGCTCATCCAGCGTTGCGCAAGCTCCTCAAGGAGCAGTTGGAACAGGTGCAGCAACGCCTAAATCGCGAACTCAACCGCGCCCGATTGGCTGGCGACGCGCTGCCGGGGGCATTGTTTGATTGCGATGAAGAACTGCCGGGGTTGTTGGCGACACTGAACATGATTCATGGCGAGCACCTGGCGCTCAGCTACCGCGCGCCGACGGGTTTGCAGCTGCCGCGGGATCGTGAGGACCTGCTCGAACTGCTCGGTAACCTGCTGGACAACGCCTGTAAATGGGCGGATGCCGAGGTTCGCTTGAGTGTGGCCGAGACGCCGGGAGGGTTTGAACTGAGCGTCGAAGATGACGGGCCGGGGATTCCCGAAGACCAGCGCGAGCAGGTGCTCAATCGCGGCACGCGACTGGATGAACAAACGGATGGCCACGGGTTGGGGCTGGGGATTGTGCGCGACATCGTCGACACGTGGGGCGGGGTGATGCGATTGGAGGAGAGCGAGTGGGGCGGGTTGAAAGTGGTGATCGAGTTACCTCGGCACTGATCGTTCCCACGCTCCGCGACGTTGATCGTTCCCACGCTCTGCGTGGGAATGCATCCCGTGACGCTCTGCGTCACATCCCACAGCGGAACGCGGAGCGTCCCAGGCGGCATTCCCACGCAGAGCGTGGGAACGATCATGAGGGGCGGATCTCAGACGCGGAACTGATCCATCAAGCTCTGCTGCTGATTCGCCAGGCTGTTCAGCGATTGGCTCACCCGTGCCGATTCGTTGGCCTGCCCCGACAACGATTCCGTCACGTCCCGAATGGTCGCCACGTTGTTGTTGATCTCCTCGGCCACCGCGCTCTGCTCTTCCGCTGCCGACGCAATCTGCAGGTTCATGTCGCTGATCACCGTCACCGCATCACCAATCTGGCGCAGCGCGGTCACCGCCTGGCTGACTTGATCGACACTGCCCTGGGCCTGGCGATGGCTGTTGTTCATCGAACCGACCACGTCCTGGGTGCCGCTCTGCAATTGCTCGATCACCAGGCGGGTTTCTTCGACCGACTCTTGCGTGCGTCGCGCCAGGTTGCGCACTTCATCGGCGACCACGGCAAAACCGCGCCCGGCTTCACCCGCACGGGCAGCTTCGATGGCGGCATTGAGGGCCAGCAGGTTGGTCTGCTCGGCAATCGCGCGAATCACTTCCAGTACCGAACCGATTTTCTCGCTGTTCGCCGCCAGACCCTCGACTTGCACCATGGCGGCGCTCATGTCGGCGGCCAGACGGTCGATGCTGGTGGTGGTCTGGTCGATCACGGTCAACCCGCGACGGGTCGCCTGGTCCGCATCTTTGGCGGCTTGTGCCGCTTGCGCGGCGCTGCGGGCAACGTCCTGGGCGGTGGCGCTCATTTCGTGGGACGCGGTGGCGACCTGATCGACCTGGCGGTATTGCTGCTCCATGCCGGCGCTGGTCTGGGTGGCAATGGCCGATGATTGGTCTGCGGTGCTGCGTGCGTCCTGCACCGAGCGTTTTACCTCGGCAATGATCGGTTGCAGCTTGTCGAGAAAACGGTTGAACCAGCCGGCCAACTGGCCCAACTCATCCTTTTTGTCGTAGGCCAGGCGCCGGGTCAGGTCACCTTCGCCGCTGGCGATGTCTTCGAGCATGTGCGCCACGCCGAGGATCGGATTGGTCACGCTGCGGGCCATCAGCCACACCAGCATCAGGCCAATCAACGCGGCCAGCACGCCGAGGCTGAGCTCAATCAGGGTGCCGGAGGTGTTGCTTTCATCGAGTTGTTTTTTCAGCGCTTCGGCTCGGCCGACCAGGACTTTTTCCGGCACGTCCAGCAGCACGCCCCAGGATTTACCCCCGGGAATCGGCTGGAATGGCGACAACACTTTCAACTGATGATCGTTGTGCAGGCTTTCGGTTTTGCTGCTGCTGGCAAGCATGCGAATCAGCTCGGCACCATTGGCTTTGTCCACGGTGTCCAGGCGCTGGCTGAGTTTGCTGGCGTCGGCGCTGTAGCCGGCGAGCAAACCGACCGGGCTGAGGATGCTGACATTGGTCTGGCCATCGTAGAGCTTTTTGCTCGCGCCCTGACTCATGGCTTGCAGGCTGTTGAGGTTGATGTCCACCGACAGCGAGGCGATGACCTTGCCGTTGACCATCAGCGGGAAAACGATGCTGGTCATCAGCACGTTCTGGCCGTCGATCACGTAGAAGTACGGTTCGATCACGCACGGTTTGAGCGAGGTGCGCGGGCAGGTGAACCAGGCGTTGGCCGGTTCGCCGCTGGGGCCGGTGCTGGTGTCGGCCATGTCACTTTCCGGCAATGCCATGGAGGTGACCTTGCCCGGTGTCGGTTGCGACCAGTACAGGGCAAAACGGCCCTTGTCGTTGCTGCCCAGTTCCGCCTGACCGGTGAACAGTTCGTCCTTGCCGTCCAGTGCGTTGGCTTCGAACACCAGCGACAGGCCGAGCAGTTCCGGGTTGGCTTGCAGCGCCGACTTGACCTGGCGAGTCAGGTCTTCACGCAGGTCGAAGGCGTCCAGAAAACGCTTTTCTGCCTGATCGCGCAGGAACAACACCTGACGCGAGAAGCCGTGGCCATATTGATAGGCATCCATGAACTGCTGACGAATCAGCAGCGCCTGGTTTTCACCCTGGGATTCGATCCGTGCCTGGGCGGCTTCGGTGAGCATCTCCATGCTTGAGGCTTTCACCATCTCGGAGCTGTGCTCCATGCGATACAGCGAAAGACCCACCAACAGGGTCACGATGCCGGCCAGGCAGAGCCCGGCCAACAGGGTGATTTTCCATTGAATGGAAAGTTGTCTTAGCGACATGGAGACGTCCTTTATTCGATAAATATCTGAGACTTTGCACTGTAGCGGCCGTGATTTGGCTTTCTTTATCCATGCGCTCAAATAAGAAACGAAACAAAACTTGTAGCAGCTGGCGAAGCCTGCGTCGGCCGGTCCGCGCTCGGGCGTAGCAGCCGTAAACCCTGTGCTCTCGGTTCATTTGATTCACCGCGCTGCCTGATTTCACGACTGCTGCGCCCGAGCGCGGACCGGCCGACGCAGCCTTCGGCAGCTGCTACAGGGACGGTGTTCACTTTGACAAGGCGCCGGTGCTGCGGCACAGTGCGCGCCCTCTAATAAAACCCATTCTTAACTTCGCTGGCGGCTCTTCGCAGACTGCCGGCTGAGCTCATTTCGCTTGCCCAGAGGTAACGATGATTAATGCTGTAATTGCCGCGGTCGGCATCATGCTGATCCTCAGTCTGTCGCGCGTGCACGTGGTCATCGCGCTGATCGTCGGCGCGCTGGTGGGTGGTTTGACCGGCGGCCTGGGCATCGACGCCACGCTCAAAGCCTTTAATAGTGGCCTCGGTGGCGGCGCAACAGTAGCGTTGTCGTATGCCTTGCTCGGTGCGTTCGCGGTGGCGATTGCCAAGTCCGGCATGGCCCATGCCTTGGCGGACAAGGCCCTGGCGATGGTTGATCGCCAGCACGCCAGCGGTGGGGGGCAAGTCAAGTGGCTGCTGATCGGTTTGCTGTGGGTGGTGGCCATCGCCTCGCAAAACATTCTGCCGATACATATCGCGTTTATCCCGTTGCTGGTGCCGCCGCTTTTATATGTGCTGACCAAGCTGCAACTGGATCGCCGGTTGATTGCCTGCGTCATGACCTTCGGTTTGATCACCCCGTACATGTTTCTGCCGGTGGGCTTCGGCAACATCTTCCTCAACGAGATTCTGCTGGCCAACGTCGCCCGCAGCGGCGTGGACATCAGCGGCATCAACGTCACCCACGCCATGGGTATTCCGGCACTGGGCATGGTGTTCGGCCTGGCGGTGGCGTTTTTCAGCTACCGCAAGAAACGCGTCTACGACCTGGAGAAAATCGAGCAAGTCGAACAGGTCGCGGTGCAATACAACCCGCTGAGCCTGATGGTCGCGGGCGTCGCCATCGTGGCGGCCTTCATTATTCAGTTGCTGCTGGACTCGATGATCATCGGCGCGCTGGCCGGGTTCCTGATTTTCTCGGTGTCGGGCATTGTGAAATGGCGTGAAACCGACGACCTGTTCACCGAAGGCATGAAGATGATGGCGATGATCGGCTTCATCATGATCGCCGCGTCCGGGTTCGCCGAAGTAATGAAAGCCACCGGTCAGGTGCAGACGCTGGTGGAATCCTCGGCCTCGTGGATCAACCACAGCAAAGGCATTGGCGCACTGTTGATGCTGTTGGTGGGGTTGCTGGTGACCATGGGCATTGGTTCGTCGTTCTCCACCGTGCCGATCCTGGCGGCGATATTCGTGCCGTTGTGCGTGCAACTCGGTTTCAGCCCGTTGGCGATCGTGTGCATCGTCGGCACGGCCGGCGCCCTGGGTGACGCCGGTTCGCCGGCCTCCGACTCGACCTTGGGCCCGACCTCGGGTTTGAACATCGACGGCCAGCACCATCACATCTGGGACACCGTGGTCCCGACCTTCCTGCACTACAACCTGCCGCTGCTGGCGTTCGGCTGGGCGGCGGCGATGATTCTCTAACCTGGCCCACCCTGTAGGAGCACGGCTTGCCGGCGATGGCGTCCTTGAAATCGCCATCGCCGGCAAGCCGTGCTCCTACAGTTTTTTGTTGGCGTGCCGTTAAAGCTTTTAACCACGCCAACAAAACCAAAAGAGTGAACCGTCATGCGCATGAGCCTGAAGGCTAAAGTTCTGTCCCTTGCCGTTCTCCCGGTGTTGCTCTTTGCCTTGGTTATCAGCCTGACCACGCTGTTCGTCCTCCAGGAACAGGCGCACAAGGAAGTCGAAGAAACCCGTCAGCGCCTGCTCAACGATGCCAAGGCCACGCTGCAAAGCTACGTTGCTGTGGCCATGACCACGATCAAACCGCTCTACGACGCGGCCGCCCCCGGTGATGATGCCGCGCGCGCGCAGGTGATCAAGTTGCTGTCGAGCATCACCTACGGCAAGGAAGGCTACTTCTTCGGCTACGACTCCAACACCGTGCGCCTGTTCAAGGCCAACAGCCCCGAAGGCGTGGGCCAGAGCTTCAAGGACAACCGCGACCCGAACGGCGTCTACGTCAACCGCGACCTGGTGAAAGTCGCCAAGGACGGTACTCACTACCTGCAATACAGCTCACCGCTGCCCGGCAACACCCAGGTGCTGGTGCCTAAACTCGGCTACACCGAATACCTGTCGAAGTGGGACATGGCGGTGGGCACGTCGGTCAACCTCGATGGCATCGAAGCGCAAGTCGCGCTGGTGGAGGCCAAGGTCCAGGAACGCATGGAAGGCGTGGTGCTGAGCATTGTCGGGATTGCCGCGGTGCTGCTGTTGGTGATTGCGGCGGTCGGCCTGCTGCTGGCCAACACCATTCTGCGTCCACTGAACCTGATGAAAGCCAACCTCGATGACATCGCGGCGGGCGAGGGCGACCTGACGCGCCGCTTGTCCATCACCAGCCAGGATGAACTCGGTGAACTGGCTGGCTCGTTCAACCGTTTTGTCGACAAAATCCACAGTCTGGTGCGCCAGATCACCGAAATGACCTCGCAACTGACCGGTCTGGTGAATCAGGTCTCCGACCAGGCCCAGCGTTCGGACCAGGCCATGGAGCGTCAGCGCCATGAGACCGATCAGGTCGCGACGGCGATCAACGAAATGTCGGCGGCGGCTCAGGAAGTGGCCAAAAGTGCACAAAACGCAGCCGTGGCTGCACAGCAAACTGACGAGGAAGGCCAGGCCGCCAAGCGTGTGGTGGCCGGCAGTATCGTGAAGATTCATGCGTTGGTGGACGACATCCGCAGCAGCGGTGTGTCGTTGGACAGCCTGCAAAAAGACGTGTCGTCGATTGTCAGCGTCCTCGGTGTGATCCGTTCGATTGCCGACCAAACCAACTTGCTGGCACTCAACGCCGCCATCGAAGCGGCCCGTGCCGGCGAAGCCGGTCGCGGGTTTGCGGTGGTGGCCGATGAAGTTCGCGCGCTGGCCAGTCGTACGCAAATCAGCACCCAGGAAATCCAGGGCATGATCGACCGCTTGCAGGCCGGGACCCAATCGGCGGTGGAAGCCATGCGCCGTTCCAGCGAAGCCGGCGACGGCACGTCCGCGCAGGCCAACGAGGCGGGCGCCTCACTGGACACCATGGCGCAGTTGATCGGCACCATCAACTCGATGAACGCACAGATCGCCAGCGCCGCTGAAGAACAAACCGCAGTGGCCGAAGAGATCAACCGCAGCGTGCATCAGATCGCGGTCGCCGTGGACAATGTGGCGGATGAAACGCAACTCGGTGCGCAGACTTCGCGCAGCCTGGCTGACCTCGGCCAGCGCCTTGGCAAACTGGTCGGCCAGTTCCGTATCTGAGCCGTTAAGCATTCTTTGTAGCAGCTGGCGCAGCCTGCGTTCGGCTGCGAAGCAGTCGTAAACCTTGAGTGCGAGGTCTTCCTGAAACACCGCATCGACTGATTTCACGACTGCTGCGCAGCCGAACGCAGGCTGCGCCAGCTGCTACAGATTTATGTTGATGCTACGGTCTGTCCCAATACGGCACAGCCCCAAAGCATTCAACAAAGAAATCAATCACCGTCCGCACCTTCACCGACAACCGTCGGCTGCCCGGCCACAACACCGCAATCTGCTGCGGCTCCAGGCTGTTGGATACCTGAAAGTCCCCCAGCACCGGCACCAGCGTGCCTTCGCGCACTGCCTCGCCAATCAACCATGACGGAAACATCACCAACCCCAACCCTTGTTCGGCGGCTTGAACCAGGGTGTCAGCGTGATTGCCGGTGATCGGCCCTTTGACCGAGTAGGGCGTCCAGTCCTGCTGATCCTTGCGGAAAAACCAGCGTTGCAGGCCTGTCGCGCCTTTGTAGGCCAGGCATTGATGCGCTGCGAGGTCTTCAGGGTGTTGCGGTGTGCCGTGGCGTTCTAGGTAGGCCGGGCTGGCGGCGACTTGAAACCGGTGAGGCGCCAGAATGCGCGCCTGCATGCTGGAGTCGTGCAGCGGGCCGATGCGAAACAGCAGGTCGGCACCTTCTTGCAGCGGGTCGATGTAGTGGTCGGTTTGCTGGATATCCAGTTGCAGCTCCGGATAGCGCTCGCACAATTGCCCCAGCCACGGCGTCAGGTGCCGTTGGCCGAAAACCACCGGGGCGTTGATCCGCACCAGCCCGCTAGGTTCGCTTTGCTGTTCTTGCAAGGCTTGCTCGGCTTCTTCCAGTTGCACCAGCACCAGCCGCGCATGATGACCGAGCATGCGCCCGGCTTCGGTGGGCGTTACGGCGCGGGTGTGGCGGTAGAGCAATTGCTGGCTCAGGGCTTGTTCCATTAGCTGGATCTGCCGGGAAATCGAAGAGGGCGCCAGGCCTTCGCGCCGCGCCACTTCGGAAAAACTGCCATGGTCGAGCACCGCGACAAACAGCCGAAGTGCCTTGAATCCGAGGTCGTTGAGGCCGTGCATGATTCGTCCTGCTGTGCGAGTTGCGCAAAAGTGTTGTCAGGCTACTCCCATTTATCGCAAAGCACTGCCACCGGATAATGCCGGCCATTGTTTCTACAGGCAGGTTTCCCTTATGCAAGCGTCTTCAATCAACACTGCGGTCACACCCGCGACCAAACCAGGGCTGCGGCTATTGCTGTTGCCGCTGGTGATCCTCGCCGGCATGGGCCTTTCCGTGGAGGCCGGGTTGCTCGGGCCGCTCGGGGTTCAGGTCGGGCATTTGTGGGCGACATTGAGCATTTTCGGAGTCGGCTCGGCGATTCTGTTTTTGCTGTTGTTGTTCAGCGGCCCGCAACAAGGTCCGGCGTTGAACACCTTGCCGCGCTGGCAGTTGATCGGCGGCTTTCTCGGGCCGATTTATGTGGTGGTGCTGACCCTGGCCACGCCGCACATCGGCATTGCAATGACCATGATCGCGATCCTCTGCGGGCAGGTCGGCAAAAGCGTACTGATCGACCACTTTGGCTGGTTCGGCGCCAGCCGCAAAAAGGTCAACGGTGAACGCTGGCTGGCGTTGCTGTTGATTGTCGTGGCACTTGTTCTGATCGCTCGGGGTTGATGATGAATCTGATTATTTTGTTGGCCGTAATCGTGGCGGCCGGTGCGGTGTTGAGTGTGCAGGCGGCGATCAATGGCCGTCTGGGCGAAACGGTTGGCGTGTTGCGCAGCAGTTTGCTGACCTTCGTGGTGGGGGCGGTGGTTACCGGGCTGCTGATCCTGTTTTTCGAACCGGCGCAGGTCGTGAGCTTGCTGGACGTGCCGAAGTGGCAACTCAGTGGCGCGCTGTTTGGGGTGGTGTACATGATGGTCATGGTCGGCGCGGTGCCAAGGGTCGGTACGGCGGTGGCGACTGTGGCGGTGATTGTCGGGCAACTGGGCATGGGCATGTTGATCGACAATTTCGGCTGGCTGGGTAATCCGGCCATCGACCTGTCGAACAGCCGGATCGTGGCGATGGTGTGTCTGGGACTGGCGTTGGTGTTCATGTATCGCAGCAGCAAGCGGCAGGGCTGACGCAAACTCCTACACTGGTAAGACGGGCCGCGCGTGCGGCACCCCGACGACCACACCAATGGAGTCAGACTCATGATCAGCAGTGACAGTATCTGCGATTGTCCCAAATGCTCGTGCAAGCTGGGCGAGCATCCGATAGCGCGCCACGGTAAACACTATTGCTGCGAAGCCTGCGCCAAGCACCATGAACATGGCGAAGAATGCTCCAGCAAGGGCTGCAAGTGTGCTCACGAGAAATAGTGCTAAAACCTGATCTTGTGGCGCGGGAGCAAGCTCCCTCGCCGCAGGTATTCAATCGCTCTTTTTTATTAACTCGCTGGCCGCCAGGTCACGTTCTCGACGCCGAACTTCTCTGCCATCGGCTTGCTGGTCTTTTGCACCTTCTCCCGGCCGAAACGCGGGATCCGGCCCACCCCGGCGTCGCAGCTCGCCCAATGCCAGGCCTCCGCGTTGTCCATCTTGTCCAGGCGGATGATGAATGACTTGGGGGCGCCATGAAGGGTGTATTCAATGACGAAAAGTTTTGTGTTGTTCATAAAGCCCGTATTCCTCCCGGTGGTAATAGAGGGATCGTCGGTGTCGCGGAAAATTCAGTTGGATTGTCAGGTGGCGGCGACCAGTGGCGAGCAGACGTTGGGCTGGTTACCATGCAATGTCTCAATACCCCAATGAATGCTGCCCATGGCCCTTGCCGCACCCCCCGACCTGAGTGATACCGATGTGCCTGTGCAACCACTGGCACGTACCTATCCGCGCGGCTTGTTCATCGAGCCACACGAGCACGTCTGGGGCCAGTTGCTGTATGCGATGAGCGGGGTGATGTGGGTCGAAACGCCCCATGAAGCGCTGGTCGTGCCGCCGCAACGGGCGGTATGGCTGCCACCGGGCGTGCCCCATGGGATTCGCGTGGTCTCGGACTTGCAGATGCGTAACATCTACCTGCGACCGTCCCTCGCCGCGACGCTGGACGAAACCGTTCAGGTCATCGAGGTTGGCGGCTTGCTGCGCGAGCTGATCGTCGGGTTGGTGGAGCAGGGCGACAACGGCGCGCCCGAGTATTACGAGGCGCTGGTCGGCCTTGCACTGCTGGAACTCAGGCGCGCCAAGCGCTCCGAGTTGAAAATCCCGATGCCGGATGATTCCGACCGACGCCTGATCAACCTCTGTCAGGCCGTCATGGCCGCGCCATCGCTGGACATCTCTTTTGAACAACACGCCGAAAGCGCCGGTGCCAGCGTGCGCACCCTGGCGCGCTTGTTCAAGGACGGTCTGGGCATGGGGTTCGCCGAGTGGCGGCGACAGGTGCAACTGGCGACAGCCGTGGCCGAGCTGATTCAGGGTGTGCCGGTCAGTGCCATTGCGCGCGAATTGGGCTATTCGCCGAGCAGTTTCAGCGACATGTTCCGCCGGGAACTGGGCATTGCACCCTCACAATTTTCCAGCCATCACCAAACCCTGTAGCCGCTGGCGAAGCCTGCGTCCGGCGGCGAAGCAGTCGTAGAACCTACTAGCACGGTATTACTGAACGACCGCGTTGCCTGATTTTACGACTGCTTCGCCGCCGGACGCAGGCTTCGCCAGCTGCTACACGTCGTCTTGTATTCGGCATTAGTGCTTTGGCCGGAAAGCAGAAGCACTTGGCCGATGCCCGGCGCAACCTGCCATTAGACTCTGGCCTATCTTAATAGCCCACGGAGTCAGCCATGAGCTACCTCATCTCACTGGCCATCGGTCTGGGCGTCGGTTTGCTCTACGGCGCACTGGATTTTCGTTCCCCCGCACCGCCGGCTATCGCGCTGGTCGGGCTGCTCGGCATGCTGGCCGGTGAAAAGTTGTGGCCCATGGGGCGGCAACTGGTCGCTGGCTGGATCTCCTGAACCGTTTATTTACTCGATGGAAACGCTCATGAAAGCATTGCAGTTCGACAAAACCGGCGACCTCTCGGCCCTGCGCTACGTTGACGTGCCCACTCCGGTACCCGGCGCCGATGAAGTGCTGGTGCAGATCAAGGCCGCGGGCCTCAACCCCAGCGACGTGAAGAATGTGCTGGGTCGATTTCCCTACACCACGTTGCCACGGATTCCCGGTCGGGATTTTGCCGGTGTCGTGGTTGAAGGTCCGCAGGCGTTGATTGGTCAGGACGTCTGGGGCACCGGGCGTGAGCTGGGGTTCTTTGCCGATGGCTCCCATGCGCAATTCGTCAAACTGCCGGCCAACGGTGTCGCGCTCAAACCGACCCACCTGAGTTTTGCCCAGGCCGCCAGCCTCGGCGTGCCGTACACCACGGCCTGGGATGCGTTGGAGCGCAGCCTGGTGACGGCGCAAACGCGATTGTTGGTGATCGGTGGCGGCGCGGTGGGCAGCGCGGCGTTGGCGCTGGCCAAGGTGCGCGGAGCTCAGGTGCTGGCGGCGGCGCGGCGACCGGAGCAGGTCAAGGAATTGCAGGCTCAGGGCTATCAAACCCTGCAACTGGATAATCCGGAAGACCTGGGCGCTCAGGTGAACACCGTGTACAGCGGCGGCGCTGACGTGATCTTCGACACCACCGGGTTCTGGCTGCCGGCCTCAGTCCCGGCACTGGCGACGTTCGGCCGCATCGCCATCATCGCCGCACCGGTGGACGGCATGGTGCAATTGCCGGCGCTGGCGCTGTATCGCAAGGGTGGCTCGGTGGTCGGGATCAACTCATTGTTGTACGGGGTTCAGGCGTGCGCGGCGATGCTCGATCAGTTCGGCAAGTTCTTCGATCAGGGGTTGTTGCCATTGCCCGAGGGCTTGTTTGAATCACCGCTGTCCCAAGGCCTGGAGCGGTATTCAGAAGTGAATCAGGGCAGTGGCGACAAAGTGATCCTGTTGCCGTAACGGTGATCGTTCCCACGCTCTGCGTGGGAAAGCATCCCGGGACGCTCCGCGTCTCTAGCTGAACGCGAAGCGTCCGTTGAGGCATTCGGAACGATCACCAGACACAATGCTAGAATCGCTCGCACTGACTTCCCAAGGTGCCTCCCATGAGCGAGCCGATTCGTCTGACCCAATACAGCCACGGCGCAGGTTGCGGCTGCAAGATTTCCCCCCAGGTGCTGGAGGTGATTCTGGCCGGCAGCGGGGCGCAGAACCTGGACCCGAAACTCTGGGTCGGCAACGCCTCGCGCGATGACGCCGCGGTCTATTCCATCGACGAAGAACGTGGCGTGGTCTCGACCACTGACTTCTTCATGCCCATCGTCGACGACCCGTTCGATTTCGGCCGCATCGCCGCCACCAATGCCATCAGCGATATCTACGCCATGGGCGGCGACCCGCTGATGGCCATCGCCATTCTCGGCTGGCCGGTCAACGTGCTGGC
>Ga0157370_10000983_pt1 | contig 36085 bp, 34 predicted proteins | sample C35metaG_FD_113463 | JGI IMG/M metagenome (GOLD analysis project Ga0157370, IMG submission 113463) | Corn rhizosphere microbial communities from Kellogg Biological Station, Michigan, USA - C3-5 metaG | ecosystem: Host-associated > Plants > Roots > Rhizosphere > Soil | place: USA: Michigan... | reverse complement strand
CGCTGCTGCTCGTCCTGTCGCGCAATCCGCAGCGCCTTTTGAGCCGCAGCCACCTGCTCGACCAGATCGAACCGGAGGACCAGGAACGATCGGACCGTTATATCGACTTCCTTGTGAACAGGCTGCGGGCGAAGCTGGGCGACGACCCGCGATCGCCCGCCTTCATCCGGACCCAATATGGCGAGGGATACATCTGGATCGCCACGCCGTCGCCGACCAAGCAGGAGGACGACCCGGTCGATGCCGAGATCGTCATCCTACTCACCGCCGACCCTTCCGAACCTGCCGACGCGCGCGCGGCGGCATTCGTGGCGCAAGTCCGCGAACTGATCGCGGAGCGGGTCACGGAAACCAGCGTGGCGGTCGCCTGGCATTGGAAGCCGAATCCGCGCGACCGGTCACGCTACATGCTGCAGCTGAACCTCGCGAACGAGGCGCGGCGCCTTGCGGGCGCCGCGATCGTGCGCGAGATGCCGTCGCGCCGCATCGTGCGAACCCTGCGTATCTCGGCGGACACGGATGATGCCCGCTCGACAGCGCTCATGGCCGAGCGCATCGCTGAGGCGGTCGACGGCGCTCTTGTCCAAGCAATCAGCGATGCCGCCAACGGCCTCGGCATCGCGCCCGACGATCCGCTCGACGTCCGGATCAAGGCAACATCGACCATCCTCCTCCCTGCCGACCGGCGATGGCTGCCGGGCACGGACGACCGCATGCGGCCGGACATCGACGTGCGCGATCCCGATGCGGCGCTGCAACATTGTCTCAGGCTGTTGGCACGGATCACCGAAATGCGCCCGTTCGACGCGCTGCCGCGCGATGCGCGCGACTGCATCGAGGACGAGATCGAGACCCTGGCGCTAGCCTGCCTGCCCGCGACGGAGGGCAATCCGCTCCAGATGTTCGCCGCCGCCAAGCTCCTCTACTTCGTCGATCGCGGGCATCTCGATCTGGTCGAGGATGTGGTGGCGCGCGCACACGCCCGGACCGGCGACTCTCCCGCGGCCTACGCGCTGATGGGCCAGCTGCTTTATGCGCGCGGGGCGTTCGACGCCTCGGTCGAGATTTTCGACCGCGGCCTGCGCCGCACCGGGCTGGAGCCTCTGTTCCGGTTGCACCTCCAGGTCCTGAAGTGCCTCACCTTGCTTGCAGCCGACGATTCCGGCCCGCTGGCGACGGCCATTGCCGATATCGGCCCGGTTCCTTCCTCCCTGCCCGATCTGCCCCTGCTGATGGACCTGACGTTCACGCCGCCGGAACGGCCGCTGCCCGTGGCGGCGGCGGATGCCCTGGCCGCCAAGGGCGCGACGGCGGCAGCGAATGCCATCGAATTCCTCTACTTCACGTCGGCCCGGCACCTGGTCGCCGCATCGGCGCGGGCCAACGTCATGCGCGGCCTCGTTGGCCGGGTGCGGGCGGTATATGGGGACAAGGCGGTCCCGGCCTTCCTCGTCGCCGATGCCGGGCTGTCGCTCGCCGCGGGCACGCCGGCAAATCGGAATGCCCCCCGCCGCGCAAATATTTAACAAACAATTACCTCCTAGACCGGCGGCTCCCGCACTTCAGCTTCGCCGCAGTGCGGTACACTCGGCCTTTGGGGGACTATAATGCCTATCCGTACCTTCGCCGCCGCGTTGCTGTTGGCCGGCGCCTTTACCCAGCCTGCCAGCGCGGCAACCTATCTGATTACGTATACCGGCACGGTCTCGTCGGGCGTGGACTCGACCGGCGTGTTCGCCACAAAATGGACCAACCTTGCGGGCAACAACTTTACCGTCGTCTACACGCTCACCAGTCCGCAACCGGGCTCAGAAACATACAGTGCCGGGCCTACGGCTTACACCCGCGGTGGGTCGAGCAGCGGGACGATTTCTCCTGTATCGGCCACGATCACGATCAAGGGCATCACGCAGACGATTGACGGCACCGCCTTCGGCCAGGCCTATCAATTCAACGATGCGTCTGGCGATAGTGTGAGCCATGTGGCGCAGCAATACAGTTTAAACGAAACGAGCTACGTTAATAATACTATCTCCAGTTCTGTAAACAATATCGTAAACTCGACTGATTATACTGCAGCCCTGAATTATTTAAGTCAGGCCGACGATTATCGCTCCGGGTCTTTCCAAATTGAGAGATATTATATTTCTGGTAACGGTGATTACGTATTCACGGGCCTGGCCTACGGTAACATGATCAGCAATTCTGTAACGATCGCGGCGGTGGACGCTGCGCCGGAACCGGCCACCTGGGCGATGATGATCGCGGGCTTCGGGGCGGTCGGCGGATCGTTGCGTCGCCGCAGCCGGATGGGCGTCGTCCAGTTGGCATAGATCGCGGCCGCTTCGGGCCCCGGGATCTCGGACGACAGGGCTGCTTCACAAGCTGGCAGCCCTGCTCTGGGTCGGCGCCCCAATCCCGGTCGTGCGCGCTAAAGCCTGAAAGTTGCCGTTGGTTCGGCGTCCGCGCTGACGACCGGGCTGATATCCGGGCGTGGCGAAGTTGGCCGGTTGAACGAGGGAGCCTGTTGGTCGGCAAAGCGGACACATTCGCCGGTTTTGAGCGAAATTCTTTTCCGCCACCGTGTTCGGAACGAGAGGAGTTTGACGATGGGTGAAGGGGGCATGGTCGAACGCTTCTTCGAGGGCGAAGAGGAGGAAGGCGAGGGCGAGAAGCTGATCGGTGCCGCGGATCCGATCGCAGCGGCGGTCGCAATCGACGCAGCGCGCTTCGATCCCGAATTGAGCGCAAAGGCCGGCAAGTATCTCGATGAGCAGAGCCGGTTCATTGCGATCCAGACCGAACACCTCCACGAACAACGTGAGGTGCAGCTCAGCCACCTCAAGCTCCGTCGCTGGTCGGAGCGGATGCGCGTCGGCCTGCAACTTTTCTTCGTGCTCCTGGGTACGGTGATCGGGCTCGGCATCCTGGTGATGCTCTATGACGCGTTTACGTCGAAGAACGTCGTGGTCGACGCGTTCGAGAGCCCGCCGGTATTGGCCAGTCGCGGCCTCAACGGCACGGTGGTTGCCACGCAGGTGCTGGACGGATTGCAGAAGCTGCAGGACGCCACGCGCGGTCCCAGCCGGGGCTTGGCGACGAAGAGCGCCTGGTCATCGGATATCAAGGTCGAACTTCCGGAGACCGGCATTTCGATCGGCGAAATAGACAGGCTGCTGCACGAGCGGTTCGGCCATGACGTTCATGTCGCGGGCGACCTCGTGCAAACGCCAAAGGGCGATCTTGCACTCACCGTTCGGGGCGACAACATACCGGCCAAGACGTTCGAGGGGCCGCTGGACGGACTGGAGGCGCTCACCACCCAGGCCGCCGAATATTTATACGGCCGATCGCAGCCATGGCTCTACGCTGTCTATCTAGACAATCACGCGCGAGACCAAGATGCCGTGGCCTTCCTTCCGGGCGCATTTGCAAGGGCGTCGGATGACCAGCGGGGCGACCTCGCCAATGTCTGGGGTAACGCCTTAAACGGTCTCAACAAGCCGAATGAGGCGGCTATCAAATACCGTCTGTCGATGAGCTACAGCCAGCCCCGCTCCTCTGTCTGGTGGAAGGCCTGGAACAATCTGATAGCGGTGCTCACGACGGGCGCGGGGGAAGAAGCGGCCTGGCAGGAAAGTACGCGTTATCTGAAAGCGGCAGAGAATGGACCTGCGGAGGGGCGGCCCGAGACACGATTGCTTCTGAATCCGGCCGCTGTAGTTTGGGACCTTCCCCTTGCCCTCAAGGCGCTTGAGGCTGACGCCCAGCATAATAAAGGCGCGGGAGCTGCGTCGCTGCCGGATGGACCCGCCATTGCCGATACCTACGAGATGATGCACGACCCGCTGCAGGCTGACCGCACACTTGCCGCGAGCGACCCGGACGATATCAGCACCAAGCTCGAAGCCGACCTGATCCAGACTTATCGCGCCTTGGAGCGCAATCAGCCGGCCTTTGCAGTCCCGCCCGCCGAAGCCTTCTACAAGGCATGGCTGGCGAACGTCAGTGTCCAGAACAATACGGTCGACTCCCCGTGCTACCTTGCTCTTGCTTATGGGCTTTCCGGACGATTGGCCGACGCCGAAGCTGTGTTCAAGAAGATCGGCCCCTGGGCGCGTTGCTTCGCTTTCCGCGGGGATGTCCTGGCTCATTCTGGAGATGTCGGTGGTGCGTTGCGGGTTTGGAACGAAGGACTGCGGATCGCGCCCGACTTGATGCCGATCTATCTGCACCGCGGCTTATTCGAGCTTTCCCGGGGCAATCTTCGATCAGCACAAGCCGACCTTGCCACCGCACATGCGAAGTCGCCGCATTATGCCGAACCCTTGAAGGCCTGGGGAGACGTGTTGGCGAAAGCGGGGCGCTGGCGCGCTGCGCTCGCAAGATACAACGAGGCGCTGCAATACGCGCCCGCCTGGACCGAATTGCGCCTAGCGCGCGATAATGCTGCGAAACGCGCGTCATCGTAGCCAGCCCCGCCTTGCGCTGGACGCGAAACAACGCGTTTGCCGGATTGGAAGAAGCGGGATCCGGATCAAGTCCAGCATGACGCGAGTGCGGCCCGCTGGGTAGAAAACAATCATCCCGCGGACTATGTGCGCGACCATGCTGGAGCCGCTGGGACAGGACCTGTGGTTTGCGGATGGCGGGACCGTTTCGTTCCACGGTTTCGCCTATCCGACGCGGATGGCGGTCGTGCGGCTTGCCGATGGCGGGCTGTGGCTGTGGTCGCCGGTCGGGCGGACGGCGGCGATCGAGGAGGCGATCCGACGCCTGGGCCCGGTGCGGCATATCGTCAGCCCCAACAAGCTGCACCATCTGTTCCTGGGCGAATGGCAGGCCGCATTTCCCGACGCGCGCCTGTGGGCAACCGCGGACACGATCGCCAGGTGCCCCGATCTTGATTTTTCAGGGACGTTGGGCGCCGAGCCGCCGGCCGATTGGCAAGGGCAGATCGACCAATTCCTTTTCACCAACTCGATTGTCCTCGACGAGGTGATCTTCTTTCACCGCGCTTCGCGCACGGCGATCATCGCCGATCTGTCGCAGACGTTCAGCGAGGCATTCCTGAAACGGCATTGGCCCTGGTGGATGCGATCGATCGCGCGGCTTGCGAAAATGGTGGAGGGTGTGGGCCATCCGCCGATGGATTACCGGATCACGTTCCGTCACCGGGCGAGCGCGCGTCCGAAGATCCGCGCGCTGATCGCGGAGCATCCCGAGCATGTCGTGGTGGCGCATGGCGAGATCGTCAGGACGGACAGCGAGGCCTTTCTGCGGCGCGCCTTTTCCTGGCTGATCTAGCCCGATAGCGCCGATCGCGATGGCGAAGTGTTGCGGGCAGGCGTACACTGTTCGCATGAAGGCCTTGTCCAGAGGCGTTTATGGGGGATTGTTCGCGGGCGCACTTGGCCTGTGTGCCGCGATTGCGATCCCTGCGCTTGCGAACGCGCAGACGCCCGCGCCCAAATCCGGCACGGCCCCGGCACCCGCGTCAAAGCTTCCGCCGCTGCCGCCGGCGGTGGTGGACAATGCGCTGCAGATCGGCGGGGCGGATATCGCCGCGCGCAAGGTGGATACGCGCATGACGGTGGCGGTCGATGTCAATGGGCAGGGGCCGTTCCGCTTCGTGGTCGATAGCGGCGCGGATTCCTCGGCGTTGGGCGCGAGCGCGGCGCGGATGCTGAACCTGCCCGCGGCGAGCCAGGCGATGCTGCACGGCATGACCGCGAGCGCCATAGTCGACCGCGTCACCGCGCCCGAGCTGAAGGTCGGGGACAGTACGCTGCACGACCTGGAGCTGCCGGTGCTGCGGGATGCGGACCTCGGCGCGCAGGGGCTGCTCGGGATCGACGCGCTGGTCGAGCAACGGCTGATGATGGATTTCGACAAGCATGTCATCACGATCGAGGATGCGCGTCGGCCCGCGCCTTATATCGACGGCGAGATCGTGGTGGTGGCACGGCGACGGCGCGGCCAGCTGATCCTGACCGAGGCGACCGCGAACGGGCATGCGGTGGATGCGGTGATCGATTCCGGATCCGAGATAACGATCGGCAATCTCGCGCTGCGCGACCGGCTGTTCAAGCGGAACGTGAAGGGCCTGGTGACCGGCCAGGCGATCGGGGTCACGGGCGTGGCGGTGACGCTGCAGCTGGCGCATCTCGACGAGCTCCGGATCGGGCCGATCGTGCTGCACGACGTCGACATCGCCTTTGCCGACGTTCCGCCCTTTGCCGCGTTCGGGCTGGACGACCATCCGGCGATGTTCCTGGGAACCGACCTGATGAGCAATTTCCGCCGGGTCTCGCTCGATTTCCGGGCGCGCAAGGTGCGGTTCCAGCTCAAGAAGTGCAAGCCGACCGGGTTCGTGCTGGGCGCGTCGCAGAATTGGACGCGGATGTCTTGGGGCGATCCTAACGCGACGTGTTGAGGGGTGCTGTGGGCAGGTTGCGCGGAGTCTTTTTGAGCGCGCGGACGCGCGCTCCCCACCCCTTGCCCCTCCCCTGAAGGGGAGGGGGATTTAGCGCCGGCTCTAGCGGTCCATCAGGGCGGCGTCGCCCCAGCTGAGGGGGAGGCGCATATCGTCGGCACCGGGGCTGCGCGCGACGAGTTCGATCAGCTTGATGCCGGCGACGGGGGCGGAGAGCGGCTTTGCGGGTTCGCCCCATTTGAGCGCGGGGCTGGTGGCGAGCAGCTTGCCGTCGCCATAGAGGGCGAAAGTGACGGGGTGCGTCTTGTCGGTGGCGCTGTCGTCGATACCGACCATCGCGGTGAAGCGGCGCGCATTGTGGTTGTTGCGCACCTCCAGCCGGCTATTGGCGAGGATGCCGATGCCGGCCGCATATTGCCTGCCCGCGACCTGCAGGATCTGGCCGTAGGGCGTGCTGTCGGCGCGCGCGCCGCCCCAGCCGGCATAGGTCGGGCGGTCGCCCGGGCCATTGGTGCCGGCCCAGCCCGCGGCGGTGCGGAAGATGGTGGGATCGACGGTCGGGCGGACGACGCCGTCGACCGCGGGGTTCACGCTGCCGGGCTGTTCGGAAAGGTAATAGCCGCCCGACAAGGCGCGCGTGCCGTGCGCGCGGAAGACCAGGGTTTCGCGCGGGGCGACGTGGAGCTTCGTCTTGCCGGTGAAATTGGTCTGCTGCTTGCTCCAGAGATCGGTCAGCTCGACCGGCGCGGTGTCGCTGAGCTTGAGGTGCGCGGCGTGGAGATCGACGTCGTAAGCGCCCGAGCCGCGATTGAAGATCGCGACCGCCTTGTCGCCCGAGGACAGCGTCTTGACGAGGATCTGGATGTCGCTGGAATCATAGGCCAGCACCGCCTGGTTGCCGGCGGGATCCTGATCGAGCGCGATGATGTCGGCATTGCCGAAAATGTCCATCAGCGATTGCGGCGTCTTGCGCAGATCGGCGCCGATGATCAGCGGCGCGTCGAGCATCGCCCAGAGCGCGAAATGCGATTTGGCCTCGGTCAGATGATCGGCATCGAAATCGCCCGCGCCGATGAACAGCATGTCGGGATCGTTCCACGAGCCGGGATGCGCGTAGAGCGAACGCGTGACCGAGCTGTCATAATTGACGAGCAGGCGGCCCCAGGCGGGCGAAATGTCGTCGCTGGTGCGCGAGATGCCGCCATAATCCTTGCCCCAGGCGCGCACGTCGGCGGCACCCCAGATGCAGAGCGAGAGCAGATAATCGCCATCGGGATTGCTGGCCACGAGCGCGGCATTGATCTGGCGGAACATCGCCTTGATGGCGGGGATGTCGGCGCGCGTGACCTCGGTCGAATCCATGATTGGGCCGAGCGCGCGGAATTTGCCCGACGTCACGCGCGGGCTGGCGGGGCCGTAATCGCGCAGGCCGCAGCCATCGACCTTGATGTAATCGAAGCCCCATTCCTTGAAATAGACCGCGATATCCTGGTCGATATGGCCGTAGAGCCCGACCTCGCGTTCGAGCACATTGCCCTTGGGGAGATCGGTCTCGGTCGGGTTGAAGGCTTCGGAACAGGTGTTGCGGCCGAGATCGGAATAGATGCCCGCCTTCAATCCCATCGCGTGGAGCTTGTCGGTGAAGGGCTTGAAGGTGGGCGTGTCGCCGCCGATGCGGGCCGAGGGGAATTTGTCGGCGCGCATGATCATGTGGCCGTCGGGCTGGCGCCGCTTGAGCGCCCAGCCGTCATCGAGATTGATGTAGCGATAGCCCTTGGCGGCGAGCCCGGTATCGATGATCTTCTGCGCCGAGCCGAGAACCTTGTCCTCGTCGATATCGGTCCCGAACGCGTTCCAGCTGTTCCAGCCCATCGGCGGGGTGGCGGCGCGCCCGGCGGTGTAGGCCGACCAGCGCCCGGTCGGCGCGAGCGGATCGGCCGGCGCCGCGGCAAGCGCAGGGGCGGCGAGCGCCGCGATCAACCAGACACAAAGCCGCTTGCCCATCGTCACTCCCCTTTTTGTCATATGAATCAGGGGACCGCTTATCGAACTTATCGGAGCAGCGCGACACCATAAGGGTCGAGGGTGAGCGTGCCCTGCACCGCGGCGCCGGTCAGCGTATCCTTGTGCGTGCCCGACAGGGGGATCGTCGCGGGGGCGTTGGCGGTGTTGACGTAGAGGGTCCGGCCCTGGACGACGCGCGCCACGACGCCCTTCGGCGTCACCGGGCCGCGATCGATCCCGAGCTCGGCATAAAGCGAGCGGATCAGCAGATCGAACAGCGCGTCCTGAACGGTGGTGGCGACATAGATGGCCTTGCCCTTGCCATAATGGTTCACGGTGATCGCCGGGCTCTGCTTCGGCGTGTTGGTGAAGGTGGCGAGAGGTTTGGCGGTGGTCGGTTCGAGCACCTCGTAATAAGGATCGGAGCCGGTGAGCTCATCCTTGCCGAACCTGACCTTGAGCGGCACCTCCGAGCGGTAGAATTCGTTGGTGCGCAGCCCGAACACGTCGGTCAGCCGCCCGGGCAAGGGCGTTTCGAACCATTTGCCGGTTTCGTCCACCTTGGCCGAATAGCCGGTCATCACCACGGTGCCGCCATTGGCGACGTAGCGGCGGACCGCGTCGGCGGTTTCCTTGTCCATCAGATAGGCGCTGGGCAGGATGACGAGCTTGTAGCGATCGATCGGATCGTGGCCGATGTCGATCACCGCGGCGTCGATATTGTCCTCGAACAGGGGCTTGTAGGCGGTGACGGCCTGGTCCCAGTAATTGGTCTTGTAATATTCCTGCATCGTGTTGGGGCCGGGCGGCGGGTTGGTCAGCCAGTAGGTCTGGTAGGACAGGCCGATCGCCACGGGTGAGGGTTCGTAGCGCGGGAAACCCATCGTCTGGAGCGTGCGGAATTCACGCGCGATGCGCGCGAATTCGTCGACCTTCCACGATGGCCGGCTGTCATGATCGAGCAGGCCGAACAGCGCCTGCTCCTCGCCGCCGATATGCGAGTTGAAGGTCCAGGCGAGGACGGTCTGCGCGTGGTAGAGCAAGCCGAAATAGGCCCACATGCGCGACCGGTTGGGCGTGCCGTAATAGCCGCCGCCGCCCGCGGTGAATTCGTTGAACCAGACCGGCGTGTCGTGCCCGGCGCGGTTCATCGTCACCTCGAACGCGGCGCCGAGCGGATCGCCGGGATAGAATCCCTGCGCGCCATAAGTGGAGACCTGGTCCCACGAGCGCATATAATCGAAGCCCTTGCCGAGCGCGTTGGGCCAGAAGTTGGACACGGCGGGGAGGTTGGCGGCATATTGCTTGCGCACCGCCTCCAGATCCTTGAGCGCGCCGATCGAATTATCCGACCAATATCGGCGCAGATCGAGGTTGCGTTCGTTCGGGCCCGGGCCGTTGGCGTAGGGCAGGTCGACCTCGTCCCAATTGTTGATCCGGCGCGACCAGCGCTGCGTCGCCCAGGCCTTGTTCAGCGCCTCGACCGATCCGTAGCGCTGCTGGAGCCAGGCGACGAAACGTTGCCGGTCGGCCTCCGAATAGGACATGTGGCCATTGCCGATCTCATTGTCGTAGCCGACCGCGATCACCGCGGGATGGTGCGCGTAGCGCTTGAGCATCTCCTCGGCGAGGCGGCGGGCGAGGCGGCGATAATCGGGGTCGCTGATATCGTCCCAATAACGCGACGCCGCGTGGATGCGCGCGCCATCCTGGTTGACGATATCGACGCCGGGATAATGTTTGTGCAGCCAGGTCGGCGCGGGCTCGCCGGGTATGTCGAGGATCACCCGGATGCCGGCGGCGTGCATCTGGTCGAGCACCTTATCGAACCATTCGAAGGTGAAATGGCCCTCCTGCGGCTCGAACGAATCCCAGGAGAGGTCGCCCATCCGGACCATGTTGAAGCCGGCGGCCTTCATGATCGCGATATCCTGGCGGATCTGTTCGGGCGAGCGGTCGATCGGCTGGTAGCAGGCGCCGACGAAGAGCTGGCCCTTGCCCGGCCATTCGGGATGGCCGGCCGCGCTCTGCGCGAAAGCGGGGATCGCGCCGAAGCCCGATGCGGTAGCCGTGCCCAGCGCCGCGGCAGCGAGGAAAGCGAGGCGCTTCGCCTTGGTGTTGCGCATTGTCAAAAGTCTCTCCGGGCCTGCGATCAGGCGAAAATGATCGCGAAGGCGCTCGCGTGGCGGGTGGGGAGGGCCGAGGGCAGGTCGATGACCAGAGCCTGGCCGGTCTGGCGGAAGGCGATGTGGCCGGGGTGGCCGAGCAGGCGGACCTTGCGCACCGCGCGATGCTCGTGCGGGTTGCCCTTGGCCAGCGCGGCGATCGCCACCTGGCCCTGCGGCTCGCCCAGCGTGATCGCGTACAGCGTCTCGCTTTTGGTGGTGAAGCGGATGTCGCGGGCGGTGTAGGCCGCGTTTTCCGCGAAGGCGCCTGCCGCGGTGTCGGTGGGGCCTTCGCCATAGATCTTCCACGGGCGCGTGCCGTGGATCGCGTCGGAATTGGCCGCCATCCAGGCTTTGAGATCGGTGAGAAGCTGGTCGGATTCGGCGGGCAGGCTGCCATCCGCATGCAGCACGACGTTCATCAGCAGATTGCCGTTCTTGCTGACGATATCCGCCAGCATCGTGATGACCTCCGTGCTGGTCTTGTAGCGGTCATTCGCGCTGAAGAACCAGTCGCCGTTGGAGGTGTCGGTCTGCCAGGGCAGCGGATTGATGCCCTTGAGCACGCCGCGCTCGACATCCTGCACGGCCCATTCCTTGTGGAATTCGCCCGAGCCCAGATCCTTGCAATTATAGACCGCGTCGAGCTTGCCGCCGCGCGCGATGCTGCTGTTGTAGAGATGCGCGACGAGCGACTTGCCGACCGTCCCGAACGGCAGGCCGCCGTCCGAATAGAGGAGATCGGGCTGGTAGCTGTCGACCAGATCCTTGATCCGCTTGAACCAGATCTGATGATATTCGGGATTGCGCGTGTACCAGGTGCCGGGCTTGTTCAGGAACGGCTCGTCCCGGTTGGTGTGGTAGAGGTCGGCGAAACGCGGATCGGCGCCGTCATAGTCGACGCCCAGCTTCGGCCAGAACTGATCATAGAGATGGTTGGGATACCACCAGCAATAGCTGGCGCCGAGATGCTCCGAGACGCCGAAGCGCAGACCGCGGCGCTTGGCGGCGGACTTCCATTCGCCGACGATGTCGCGCTTGGGGCCGATCATGGTCGCGTTCCAGCGGTGATAGCGCGAGCGCCACAGATCGAAATTGTCGTGATGCACGCCCATCGAGACGATGTAGCGCGCGCCGGCGGCCTGATAGCGATCGGCCAGCACCTCGGGATCGAATTTCTCCGCCGTCCAGAGCGGGATGATGTCCTTGTAGCCCTTTTCGGACGGGTGGCCGTAGGTCTTGAGGTGATGGTCGTAATGCGGGTGGCCCGGGACATACATGAAGCGCGCATACCAGTCGCCCTGGCCGGCAACCGCCTGCGGGCCCCAATGCGCCCAGATGCCGAACTTGGCGTCGCGGAACCAGTCGGGCGTCTGGTAGGTCATGAGCGATTCCGTGGTCGCCTGGAAACGGCCCGGCGCGATATCGAGCCGCTGGTCGGAGGCCGCCGCCGCTGCTCTGGCGCCGCTTGCCTGCGCTGCCACGCCCAGGCCGAGTGCGGCCACCGGCGCCTTCATGATTTCCCGCTTGCTGTATTTCATCGGACGGACGCGCCGATCCGCGCCGTCGAGAGGCCCTTATTCCGAACCTTCATGTGCAGTCCCCGCCGAGTTTGGTTGTTTTCGCCGGTATAGCGCGGGGGAAGTCGGATGGCGGGGTTTTGTTTCGGGCGGGAAAATAGGACCGTGAGGCGGACCCGTACAGCCGTGAGGTGGTGCGATCCGGAGCCGGGCCTTTCCGTGGGTATGCGGAGTCTTTTGAGCGCACAGACGCGCTCCCCGCCCCTACGCCCCTCCCCTGAAGGGGAGGGGGATTTGGGTTTCAGGCCGCGTCGGCGCGGTGGGGGAGCTTCCAGCCGGGGCGGACGAAGTGGCAGGTATAGCCGTTCGGGATCCGCTCCAGATAATCCTGATGCTCGGGCTCGGCCTCCCAGAAATCGCCCGCGGGCGAGACTTCGGTCACGACCTTGCTGGGCCACAGGCCGGAGGCGTCGACATCGGCGATCGTGTCCTCGGCCACTGCCTTCTGCTCGGGCGTGGTGTAGAAGATCGCCGAGCGATAGCTCGTGCCGATATCGTTGCCCTGGCGGTTGACCGTGGTGGGGTCGTGGATCTGGAAGAAGAATTCCAGCAGCTGGCGGAAGCTGATCGTGGCGGGATCGAACAGGATCTCGATCGCCTCGGCATGCGTGCCGTGATTGCGATAGGTCGCGTTCGGGACGTCGCCGCCGGAATAGCCGACGCGCGTCTCGATCACGCCGGGCAGCTTGCGGACGAGATCCTGGACGCCCCAGAAACAGCCTCCGGCGAGAATGGCGCGTTCGGTGCTCATATGCTTCTCCTGATTGAGGAGACGAAGATAGGCCTGCGCGCGCGCGGTTTAAATGGGGCTGCCTCACCGTCTTCGCCGACATGAGAATTGCGATCGATCATCGTCCCGGATCAGGCTCCGTTTTGCGAGAATGAGCGCCAGGCAATGTAGGACATGAAGCCGATCGCGATGGCGCCGCCGATGATGATCTTGAGCAAGTCCCTCCCGCTGGAGGGCGCGATGCCCACCGCGACCAGATAGATGCGGCCCAGCACTTCGGCGCCGATGAAAATGAGGCCGAGAATTGTGCCCCACATCCGGCGCGTGATCAGCAATGCGAGGCCGCCAAGGCTGTAGAAGCCGCCGACGATCGCGGTGGCTGTGGACGGCCGCATATTTCTCGCAAGGATGCCGAGATAATTGCCGAACAAGCCGACCCATATCTCGCCCAGGCCGAATATGACCGCCGCTACGGCGACCACGATTACGCCCGTCGGCCGTTTGCGTGGCGGGGTTTTGAAGTCGGGCATGAGGGACTCCGGATCGGGACCTCGGCGACGCATCCGATTTGCGAACCCTTCGGGAATGGGGCCGGTTCCCAATGGACGCCTTAGAAGGAGCGAGGCGGGCTGGGCTCGGCACCCCCGTCCCGTCAATCCGTTGGGGCGCCGATAATGGAGGATCGGGGATGGAATCCGCGGTGATGACGATCCGCAAGACAGTGGCGATCGTGGCGCTGCTCAATCTCGCTTATTTCGGGATCGAATTCGCGGTGGCGCTGACGATCGGATCGGTCTCGCTGTTCGCGGACAGCGTCGATTTCCTCGAGGATGCCTCGGTCAACCTGCTGATCCTGATCGGGCTGCGCTGGTCTGCGCGGGCGCGGGCGAAGCTGGGGATGGCGCTGGCGTTGATCCTGCTGGCGCCCGGCCTGGCGACATTGTGGACCGCGTGGATCCGCTTCAATCATCCCTCCGCACCCGCGCCGTTCCTGCTATCGATCACCGGGCTTGGCGCGCTGGCGGTGAACCTTCTCTGCGCGCTGCTGCTCGCGGCGCATCGCCACCATGGCGGAAGCCTGACCAAGGCGGCCTTCCTTTCGGCGCGGAACGATACGCTCGCCAATATCGCGATCATCGCAGCGGGGGCGGTCTCGGCCTTCCTGTGGCGCAGCGCGTGGCCGGACATCATCGTCGGGTTGGGGATCGCCGCGATGAACCTGGATGCCGCGCGCGAGGTGTGGGAGCAGGCGAGAAGCGAGCATGCCACGAGCTCCGGTCCCGGCTGAAGCCGGCCGGGCGCTGCGCGACGCTCAGGCGGCGAGCTTGTTGATCGCCTCGACCAGCTTGCCGGTATCGAAGGGCTTTTGGATCCAGCCGGTGGCGCCGGCGCGGCGCGCGCTGTCCTTCGCCTGCTGGTCCATGCCGCCGGTCAGCACGAGGATCGGGGTGCGCCGCGCCTGCGGGGTATGCCGCAATTGTTCGATCAGGCGATCGCCGTCGAGGTCCGGCATGTTGAAATCGGTGACGATCAGGTCGATCGCCATGCCCTGCGCCACGCAATTGAGCGCTTCCTTGCCGCCGCTCGCGCAGATCACGTCGAAGCCGTGATTGGCGAGCGCGGCGCGCAACGCGGCCCGCACGACGATCGAATCGTCCACCACCAGGATCGATTTTTTACGCACGATACACATCCACCATTACCCGTGGGCGCCGGCGCGATGCCACGCGTTGCCGACGAATCCCTATACGGCCGATCCCCAGAGATGTTTAGCCGGGAACATCACTAGTCGCTGAAAATATTGGGGAAAATAGCCAAAACCTAACATGCCTCAATTGATCTGGATCATAAGCACCGGCTAGCGTGTGCGCGATGGAGAAGTCTTCACCTTCCGGCGACCTGGCGGCCAATCTGCAGAAACTGCTTCTCGCCACGACCCAAACGCTGGAACGTGCCCGGGCCGGAAACCAGAATGCGGACTTTATCGCGGCGTGCGAAGATCAGGTCCGCAAGGTGGAATATCTGATCGACCAGTGGGTCAAACGCCCGCTCCGCTGAGCACGGTCGAATTCAGGCTTTCCAGCCGTTGATGCCGAGCCGCAGCCGCAGGATGCGCGTGTTGGAGGCCATGAAGAGCGTCCTGCCGTCCTCGCCGAAGCAGCAATTGGCGATGGGGGCGCCATCCTCGATCAGGCCGATTTTCTCCCCGTCGGGCGCGAGGATCCACATGCCGCCGGGGCCGGAGCAGAACATGGTGCCGCCGGCGGCGATCTTCATGCCGTCGGGATTGCCGGGGCCCTTCATGCCATTGGCGTCGAGGAAGAGGTGTGGGCCGCTGGTGGGCATGCCGTCGGGGCCGAGATCGTAATAGACGATCCTCTTGTCCTTCTCGTCCGAGTTGGAGACGAACAGGCGCTTCTCGTCGGGCGTGAGCGCGATGCCGTTGGGGCGGGTGAGGCTGCCGTCCACCAGCTGGGCTTGGCCGCCCTCGACGAAGCGGTAGACGCCGTTCTGCTTCTGCGCCTTGAGAGGGGAATCATCGCCCTGGGTGAAGCCGTAGGGCGGATCGGTGAAATAGATCGCGCCCGATTTCGAAACGGTCATGTCGTTACAGCTGCTGAGGCGCTTGCCCTGATATTGCGAGACGAGCGTGGTGCGGGCGCGGGTCTTGAGATCGACGCGGTCGATCGAGCCGCCGCCGCTGTTGGCGATGAGCAGCCGGCCCTGGGGATCGAGGGCGAGGCCGTTCGAGCCCGCCTCGCGCACCAGTTTGGGATCGAGGCCGCCGGTGCCCGAGGGCTCCATGAAGATCGAGACGCCGTCCTTCGCGGTCCAGCGGCGCATGATGTTGGCGGGCGGATCGGAGAAGAGGAGATAGCCGCCGTCCTTCACCCAGACCGGGCCCTCCGCCCATTTGATGTTGCGGACGATGACCTCGACCTGGCTGGTCGTGGGGATGATGCGGTCCAGTTTGGGGCTGAGGCGGCGGATGGTGGGGGCGACCTCGCCCGGGGCGTCGGCGAGCAGGGGCATTGCGGCGAGCGCGGCGGCCGAGCCGAGGAGGGTGCGGCGGGTGAGGGTCACTGTGTAGTCTCCTAGGGCGGGCTGGGGCCTGGATTGCTTCGTCGCTGCGCTCCTCGCAATGACGAAGTGCTTTTTAAATCGTCATTGCGAGCGAAGCGAAGCAATCCAGAGGGCAGGGTCTAGCCGTTGATTGGATCCCCGCCTTCGCGGGGATGACGAGAATGAGGAAGTTTGCGTTCTTGCCTCCTGGGATCCCGGCTTTCGCCGGGATGACGGATTGGAGAGGGATCAGGCGAGGATGATCCGCTTCTTCTCGCGGGCGGAGCGGTAGATGGCTTCGATCAGGCGCAGGTCGCGCAGGCCTTCCTCGCCGCTGACGATCGGCTCCTTATTCTCGCGGATGCAGTCGACGAGATGGTCGAGCTGGGCTGCGAACTGGGTGGTGCCGGGGCCGGGCGGGGGTGGGGGCGTGATCTCGGTCTCGCGGCCGTCGCGGCCGGTCCACATATGGTTGCCGCTATAGCGGGTGGCGGGCTCCAGCTCGACGCGGCCGGTGTCGCCCATCATCAGGATATGGTTCTGGTTGGCGCTGTACATCGACATGCACGACGCGATGATGCCGGAGGGGAATTCGAGCTCGAACTCGATCCGGTCCTCGACGTCGCGAAAGCGCGGATCGGTATGATCGGTCTTTTCGTGGGCATAGACCGCGATCGGTTCTTCGCCGGTCATGTAGCGCGCGGCGTTCAAGGCATAGATGCCGATGTCCATCAGGCTGCCGCCGCCCGACAGCGCGCGGTGGAGGCGCCATTTGCTGGGGTCGCGCTGGACGAAGCCATGTTCGGAGCGGAAATAACGCGGCTTGCCGATCGCGCCCGAGCGGGTGAGGCGGATCGCTTCGAGATTGAACGGCTCGAAATGGCAGCGATAGCCGATCATCAGCTTGCGGTTCGCCTTCCTGCAGGCGGCGATCATCGCCTCGCATTCGGCGACCGAGACCGCCATCGGCTTTTCGCACATGACATGTTTTCCCGCCTTCGCGGCGCGGACGACATAGTCCTTGTGCATGCTGTTCGGCAGGCACACGTAGACGATATCGACGTCCGGATTGTCGCGGATGCTGTCGAAATTCTCGTAATTGTAGATGGAGCGGTCGGGCAGGCCATATTGGGCAGCGACGCGCTTCGCCTTGATCGGATCGCCGCTGACGACCGCGGCGAGCCGGCTTTGCTTGCAGTTGACGAATTGGGGGATGATCACGCCGAGGCCGTAGCTGCCGAGGCCAACGATGGCGTAGCCGAGCTTCTTGCCTTCTTCAGCGGCCTTGGCCTGATCGGCCATCATGGCCGCCATCGCGAGCCCGCCCGCGCCCATCATGATCCCGCGCCTGCTGACGTCCGTCATCTGACTCTCCCTGTGGCGGCTTCGTGGCCTGCCTTTCGTTGCCGTTCGTGCTGAGCCCTTCGACTGCCTGCAAGCAGGCGCTCAGGATAAACTTCGTGCCTCCGCACGAAGTCGAAGCACGTTTCGAGACAGTGACGCGATCCGCAGCGTCCTTCGACTTCGCTCAGGACGAACGGGGTGAGATGCCGAGGGCAAGGTTAGCCGTATGCGGAACGACCGCAAATGCTATAGCGAGGATATACGACCAAAGGAGGGGACGTGGCGGAGGACAATAAACCCGCGGTCGGCGCGGCGCGCCGAGGTCCGGGGGGTCGGGACCTGACGCAGGGGACGATCGCGAAGACGTTGCTCGCGTTCGCGTTGCCGACATTGGGGGCGAACGTCCTCCAGTCGCTCAACGGATCGATCAATTCGATCTGGGTCGGGCGTTTCCTGGGCGAGGAGGCGCTGGCGGCCACGACCAATGCCAATCTCGTCATGTTCCTGATGTTCAGCTTGGCGTTCGGCTTCGGCATGGCGACCACGATCCTGGTCGGGCAGAGCATGGGCGCGCGTGACCTGGTCGGCGCGAGGCGCGCGATGGGGACGACGATCGGCCTGTTCGCGATCGTATCTGTGCTCATCGCCCTGCTCGGCTGGCTGTTGTCGCCGGCTTTGTTGCGCGTGCTGGCGACCCCGGCGCAGGCGCAGCAACTGGCGCTCGCTTACCTGCGCGTGATCTTCCTGGGCCTGCCGCCGATGTTCCTGGGCATGCTGCTGACGATGGGCATGCGCGGCATGGGCGACAGCATCACGCCGCTGCGGCTGATGGTGCTGAGCGTGATCCTGGACGCGGGGTTGAACCCGTTGCTGATCCGCGGGATCGGACCATTCCCCCGGCTCGGCATTGCGGGATCGGCGACCGCGACGCTGATCGCCAATTACATCATGTTCGTGGTCGGGCTGGCCTATATCTACAGCCGCGACCTGCCGATCCGGCTGCGTGGGAGCGAATGGCGCTTCCTGATCCTGGAAAAGCGGCTGCTGAAGGTGATCTTCGTCAAGGGCCTGCCGATGGGGCTGCAAATGCTGCTCTTCACCTTCTCGGCGCTGGTGATGATCGGGCTGGTCAATCGCGCGGGCGTGGACGTGACCGCGGCCTATGGCATCGCCAACCAGCTTTGGACCTATATCCAAATGCCCGCGGTCGCGATCGGCACCGCAGTGTCGGCGATGGTGGCGCAGAATATCGGGGCCGGGAAATGGGACCGGGTGAGCGCCACGACGCGATCGGGCATCCTGATCAATATCGTCATCACGGGCGTGATGGTGGGCGTGATATTGCTGTTCGACCGGCCGCTCTTCGCCTTGTTCGTGGGCCATGGCAGCCCGGCGAACCCGATCGCGCGGCACATCCAGCTGATCGGCAGCTGGAGCTTCATCATCTTCGGCATCACGATGGTGATCTTCTCGACCGTGCGCGCGAACGGCGCGGTCTATCCGCCCTTGCTGATCCTGGTGTGCAGCATGTTCGTCGGCCGGATCGGTTTCGCCTGGTGGATGCTGCCGGCCTGGGGGACGGATGCCTTGTGGTGGAGCTTCCCGATCGGGTCGGCGGTGTCGCTGACGCTGGCGGTGGCTTATTACCGCTACGGCGGATGGCGGAAGCAGAACATGCTGAGCAAGGTGGTCGCGGAGGAAGCCGCGGAGGATGCGCAGACGAGGCAGGAAACCGCCGGGAAGATGCAACCCAATGGATGAGGTATCAATAGACCGCATCGGGGAAAAGCTGACGCTGCACGAATATGCGCCGTCGGGCAATTGCTACAAGATCCGGCTGACCGCGGCATTGCTGGGCGTGGCGGTCGAGCGGCGGCACTACGACATCATGAAGGGCGCGACGCGGACCGAAGCGTTCCTGGCGGAGGTCAATGCCAACGGGCGTATCCCGGTGCTGCAGATCGGCGACCGGTTCCTGCCCGAGAGCAATGCCGCGTGCTGGTATCTGGCGAGCCGCAGCCCGCTGGTGCCCGACGACCGGTTCGACCAGGCGGACGTGCTGCGCTGGATGTTCTTCGAGCAATATAATCACGAGCCGAACGTGGCGACGATGCGCTTCTGGAAGGCGTTCGTGGGCTTTGACAATCTGAACGAGGCGCAGCGGCTGGCGTTGCCGGCCAAGCAGGCGGCGGGCGAAGCGGCGCTCAGGCTTATGGACGAGCATCTGGCGGGGCGCGACTGGCTCGTGGGCAATCACCTCACGCTCGCCGACATCTGCCTCTATGCCTACACGCATGTGGCGGAGGAGGGCGGCTTCGCGCTGGGGGCCTATCCCCATGTGTCGGCGTGGTTGGCGCGCGTCGCGGACCAGCCGGGCTATGTCGGAATCGGAGCGTAGGTCCTGGGCGAAGGCGCCGGGGTTGGGCAGGCTTCGCTCTGTTCGAGCAGCGGGTAGAGGACCGCGCTTTCCTCGGAGATGCGCTTCAGCATGAGCTGGCGGAACTCCGCGGCGGAGACGCGATATCCCTCCCAATCGGCGAGGATCGAGGGCATCGTCCAGCGCGCGATATGCTGCGAGGTCTCGACCGCCAGATCCGACGCCGCGCGGCGCAGGTCCTGCATCCGCCGCGCATCCTCGCTCGAAATGTCCCGCAAGGACGGGGCGATCGTGCAGTCGATCAGGGCCTTGCGCCGGCCGCTTACCTTGACGACCTTGAGCCGGGCCAAAGGAAGGCCGGCCTGATCCGGTTCGGATCGGGTGGTTTGGGCCTCGAGTTCGGCGATCGCCGCGCGAAGCTCTTCATGCAGGGCCTTAAGCTCGGAAAGCACGACAAAATCCTACTGATACATCGGTTTAGCGCATAACAGGCGGGTCTTAAGGAACCCTTGGTTTCCCTCCGCTTTGGCGCGATCCCTGCCATTCGGCTTGCGTGGCGGGCGCGGCTCCACTAATTACCGCAGCCTATGCCGGCCGCTCCGCGAGGGGCGGCCCTTTCTATTTCTGGAGAATTTTCGTGGCCCAGCCGCTCATGCCCCATGCGACCGCGTCCTGGCTGGTCGACAATACGTCGCTGAGCTTCCAGCAGATCGCCGAATTTTGCGGGCTCCACATTCTGGAGGTGCAGGCGATCGCGGACGACACCGCCGCGACCAAGCTCACCGGCCGCGATCCGGTCCGCGCGCACGAGTTGACGCTGGACGAGATCGACAAGGGCCAGAAGGACCCCGATTACAAGCTGCAGATGCAGAAGGGGCCGGAGCAGATCCGCCGCACCAAGGGCCCGCGCTACACGCCGGTTTCCAAGCGCCAGGACAAGCCCGACGGCATCGCCTGGATCATCCGCAACCATCCCGAAGTGTCGGACGGCCAGATCAGCCAGCTGATCGGCACCACGCGCACCACGATCGCGGCGATCCGCGACCGCACGCATTGGAACATCGCCAACATCACGCCCAAGGATCCGGTCACGCTCGGCCTCACCAGCCAGCGCGAGCTGGACGCGGTCGTCGCCAAGGCGGCCAAGGCGGCGGGGATCGAAGCACAGCCGGATTCGCGGCTGGAAGGCGACCGCGAGGCCCTGATCTCGCAGCTGCGCCACGAGCGCGAGCATGGCCATCAGATCGTCGAGAATAGCGGCGTGATGTCCGACGTCGACGCGCTGTTCGGCAAGCGGGATAGCTGATTGGTAGCGCGCTTCGGCATCCGCCGAAGCCTGGCGCCCGAACACCAAACGGGCACGCCTCGTTTCACGCGCGCCTTGCCGACAGCCTTCTCCGGGCAATCACGGCCGTTGCCGGTTATGAGTCCGGACCCTAGTTGGCGCGCTTGCTGACGGCGGCGCTTGCGATGGGGGTGGGCCTGGGCGTGTCGCCAGGCGTACAGGCCGGGCGGCCCGCCTCCGATCCGGCAGGCGTCTATAGCTGTCAGCATCGATCGCCGGCCGGCAGAACGGGCCTCCTGGCAGCCGTTTCCTTCGAACCGGGGGCGTCGGCGAAGCAAATTCCGTCCGCACCTGGATTGGCCGTGGACAGCGACAGGATGTGCGCGGCGACACTGCCGGCCAAGCCGACGCCTGACGGCCCCGCGCCGGGCGCGACGGCAGGACGCGCTGCGCCTTACGGCTTTTCAAGCGCCGTGCGCGATCCGTTGCGGGGCGGCCTGAACGCAGGCGAAAGCCGCGCCTATCAAGGCGGGACGCCCGCAAGCTTCATCGTCCTGTTCGGGCAGTTCGGTTTCATCCGGGATCGCATCGACAATGCGCGGCGCGCCAGACTCCGCTTCGGCTTTCAGCCCGCGCCGCATCTCGACCTAGGCCTGTGCGCGACGGATGGGTTCGGCGATATTCCGGGAACCGGGTTGAGCGGACGCTGCCTGGCGACGGTCGAGACCGAAATCAGCTACGTCTTCGCGCTTGGCCGGGCCGATTTCATATCGCGAGGCGAGATCGGCGGCGTCGGCGGAAAATTGCAATATGATCTGTTGGCGCCAATCAAGGATGGCGCGGCATGGATCGCAAGCCTGAGCTATCGGCGGGTGCCGACGATGATCGGCCGCGCGCCCGACATCAAACGGTTGGAAAGCGCGATCAAATATCATTTCCATGCCGCCGAAGTGTTGGGCATCGATCTGGGTGTGACAGGGGGCAGAGGGACCGAGCCCAAGTCGCTGCGGGAAGAGAACAAGATCCAGGTCGGTGTGGGGCTGACTTTCTAAAGAGTCTGCCAGATCGGCAATCGCTGCGGCAAGGTGGCGGGGATCGAGGCGCTGTTCGTCGGGCCGGACCGAGTTCCTCCGAAATTGATGTAAGTTAGCCCTCTGGAAAAAGAGGGTTAACGCACTTTCAATTTATATCGGAACACGATATTTCTTCCCCATAACTCGATTGGGGGAGAGTGAAATCATGCGCATTTCTACGATGATGGCGGCTGTCGCGATTGTGGCACTGGCGCCGGCCGCAGCCATGGCTCAGACCGCTTACAATTCGGCGCCCGCTGCCGGCTGGCAATATGGCACGGGCAACAATTACGACCCTGCCAATAGCGCGGTGCTCAGCACGGCTGGGGGCGACCAGCTCTTCCTGCGCTGGCACGTCACCTATGATCAGGCGGCGGCCTCGTCGAACGCGGGCCTCTATCAGTTCACGTCGGATCAGTTCGACCTCGCCAACAACAAGTCGCTCAGCTTCGACTGGGGCTTCGATTCGCGCGGGACCGGCTCTTATGGTGGCGCGACGCTGACGATCGACGATCTCGGCGCGCATAGCAGCTACAGTTACAATGCGTTCGATCCGCTCAACTTTGGCTCGAACCTGTTCAACGACAATTACAGTTCGAACGGCGTGGTCGAGAATAGCGCGCGCCTGAACTTTCCGTTCGTGATGGGCGGCAATTTCGACCCGAACGCCAACGACACCTACCGCGTGACGCTGACTGTGACCGGGCTGAGCGGCGGCACCCAATCCTTCTCGACGCTGGCGCAGGTCGGCAGCGGCGTGGGCGCGGTGCCAGAGCCCGCGAGCTGGGCGCTGATGGTGGGCGGCTTCGGCCTGGTCGGCGGGGCGATGCGCCGCCGTACGGCGAAGGCGCAGCTGGCCTGATCCGGTCGGCACCTTCGGGTGCCGGTGTCCTTCTTTTGCAGGCGTGCCTTGCTTGACGCGGGGCACGCCCGCTGCACATTCGTGCCTTATGCACGACGACAATCTCACCGCCGACCGGCCCACCTTCGTCTCGCACCTCGAATGCGGGATGACGGGGGAGCGTTATGAGGCCGACCGATTGCATGGCCTGTCGCGGGTGGGGCGGCCGCTGCTGGTGCGCTACGACCTTGATGGCGTACGCGGGGCGTTGAGCAAGGAGGAATTGGGCCGGCGGCCGGAGGATATCTGGCGCTATCGCGAACTGCTGCCGGTGCGGCACAAGGCGAATATCATCAGCCTGGGCGAGCGGATGACGCCGATCGTCCCGCTCGACGCCATCGCTAAGGAAAGCGGTGCGGCGGCGATCCTGGTGAAGGACGAGGGCCGGTTGCCGACCGGATCGTTCAAGGCGCGCGGCCTCGTCATGGCGCTGTCGATGGCGAAGGAACTGGGCGTCACGCAGATCGCGATGCCGACCAACGGCAATGCGGGGGCTGCGGCCGCCGCTTATGCCAGCCGGGCGGGTATCACGGCGGTGATCTTTTGTCCCGCCGACACGCCTGAGATCAACGTGCGCGAGATCGCGGCGCAGGGCGCACGCGTCTATCGTGTGGACGGGCTGATCGACGATTGCGGGAAATTGGTCGGGCAGGGCGTCAAGGAACGCGGCTGGTTCGATCTGTCGACGCTCAAGGAGCCGTACCGGATCGAGGGCAAGAAGACGATGGGGCTGGAACTGGCCGAACAGCTCGGTTGGGAATTGCCCGACGTGATCTTCTATCCGACCGGTGGCGGCACCGGGCTGATCGGCATGTGGAAGGCGTTCGAGGAGCTGGAGGCGCTGGGCTGGGTCGGCCCGAAACGCCCGCGCATGGTGGCGGTCCAGGCCGAGGGCTGCGCGCCGATGGTGCGGGCCTGGCAAGAGGGCGAGCGGCATGCGCGCCGCTGGGAGGATGCGCACACGATCGCGATGGGCATCCGCGTGCCGCAGGCGGTCGGCGACTTCCTGATCCTGGACGCGGTCCGCGAAAGCCAAGGCTTCGCGATCGCAGTGGCGGATGCGGATATCCAACAGGCGGTGGACGATGTGGGGCGCAAGGAAGGCTTGCTGCTATGCCCGGAGGGCGGCGCGACGCTGGCGGCCTATCGCAAGGCGCGGGCGGAGGGGCTGGTCAGCGCGGAAGACCGGGTGATGCTGTTCAATTGCTCGACGGGGCTGAAATATCCGCTGCCGGATCTGTCGAAGACGCTGGATAGCGCAGATGTGGATTGGATGGGGCTCTGATCAATTCCGTGAGCAAATAAGACAAACCATATGGTGCCAAGGCCGCCGAAGTGGTTCCGAAATTGTATGACGAATAGCGTGAAGCCGGGTACTCCTACCGATCTCCGGCGGCGACGGCCACTGCGAGACCGCAATTGCGAAAAATGATCCGCACCAGTGGACGGACGGCGTGTGAGAGGGAGGACGAGCATGGGGCTGAAGCTGATCACCATACTGGCGGCACAAGGCGCAATTGCGATGGCGAGCGTTGCGTCAGCCGCACCGCCGGTCGTGGCGACCGAGAGCGGCCTTGTCCGGGGGGCGATCAGCGACGGCGTGAAATCGTGGAAGGGAATTCCCTTCGCAGAGACGACGGCCGGTGCCAACCGTTGGCGGGCGCCGCAGCCGGTGGCCAAATGGCAGGGCATTCGCGATGCAACCCAATATGGGCATGATTGCATGCAGCTGCCCTTCGGGGGAGATGCCGCGCCGCTCGGCACCGAGCCTTCGGAGGATTGCCTGGTCCTCAACATTTGGGCGCCCGATACAGCCGCGAAGGGCGGGAAGTTGCCCGTGATCGCGTGGATCTACGGCGGTGGCTTCGTCAATGGCGGCTCATCGCCACCCACCTATTCGGGCGAGAATTTGGCCCGCAAAGGCGTGCTGTTCGTCAGCTTCAACTATCGCCTGGGCCGTTTCGGAGCCTTCCTGCTTCCACAGCTTGCCGCGGAGGATCCCGGCAATCGCGCGGCCGGCAATTACGGTTACATGGATCAGCTTGCCGCGCTCAAATGGATCAAGCGAAACATCGGGGCGTTCGGCGGCGATCCCGATAATGTCACGCTAATCGGCGAAAGCGCCGGCGCCATGTCGGTTTATACCATGCTCACCTCGCCCATGGCGCGGGGACTGTTTCAACGCGCGGTTGCGATGTCCGGCGGGAGCGGAGAGGCCGGGGGCGAGGACGGCCGGAAGCGGGCAGAAGCAGCAAGCCTCGCGTTTGCTGCCGCCAAGGGAGTCTCCGCCAACGATCCCCAAGCGCCGGCGAAACTCCGCGCGCTCCCCGGCGATGCAATCGTGGACAAGTGGAACCTTGCCTGTGGCTGGAGCCCGTGCCAGGGCGCCTCGCCTCCTCCCGGGCCGTTCGTCGATGGTCAGCTTGCCGTCGATCCCGCCGCCGCCTTTGCTAGCGGCCAATTCGTGCGCGTACCGGTGATGATCGGGGCTACGAGCGACGATGTCGGCGGCCCCGCGGGCTTCATGGTCGCGGGCGCGCACGATCTTGCCGGCACCATCGGCGCGGCGGGCGTGCCGATCTTCGAATATCGATTCTCCTACGTCGCCAGCTCGATCGGCAAGCCCGGTGCTCAGCATGCCAGCGACGTCCCGTTCTTCTTCGATACCCAGACGATCAAATTTGGGGACAAGACCAGCGACCGCGACCGGGCGATGGGGCGGACGATCAGCGCCTATATCGTCAATTTCGCCAAGTCCGGCGACCCCAATGGTCAGGGGCTTCCCAACTGGCCGCGCTATAACCGCGCGGCGGACCTGATCATGAATTTTGCCGAGAATGGCATAGCGATCGCGAGCAAGGACCCACTGAGCGGCAAGTTCCCGGTTACGATTCCCGCGGCAGCCGTCGACCAGAATGGCGCCGACATGGTCGCGGCGAAAGCCTGGCTAAACCTGGTCGATTCCAAAAATTGGGATCAAAGCTGGGCCAGTGCCGGAACCATCTTCAAAGCCCAGATGCCGACGGCTGCTTGGACCTCCGCCAATCAAAAGTTCCGCGAACCGCTCGGCGCCGTCTCCTCACGTGTCCTGCTGCGCATCACCAAGATGAGTTCGCTCCCAAATGCGCCGGACGGAGAATATGAGATCCTGATGTTTCAAACCAATTTCGCGACAAAGAGCGGCGCGACAGAAATATTGTTCCTCGCCCATGAGGCTTCGGGCTGGAAGGTAGAAAATTACGGCGTCCAATAGCAATGCGCATAGCGGTCTCGGGTACGGTACGCAGCGCGCGCCACATGTCATTCCGAAGGCGACTGTTCAGGTTCAGATCCAGTGCCCCGCCGCGGCGGCTCGGCCAAGCCTTCCGGTGGATTCCCGCCTTCGCGGGAATGACGGGGTGTTTATGATGCGGGCCTGATCCGACAAGCCGCTTTCAGCGCTGCTTGACCCGGTGAAGCTCCGGTCCCAAGAGTCCGCGCAATGAGCGATGATCCCACTATTTCCGACCTGTCGTTCGAGGATGCGCTGAAGCGGCTCGAGGCGATCGTGCATCGGCTGGAAAGCGGCGAGGCGAGCCTGGACGAATCGATCAAGCTCTATGCCGAGGGCGACCAGCTGCGCAGCCAGTGCGAGAAAAGGCTGCAGGATGCGCAGGCGCGGATCGAGAAGATCAGCCTGGGACCCGACGGCAGCCCGCGCGGCACCCAGACGTTCGATGCCGGCTGACACGACGATGAGCGTGGTCCCGCTCGCACTCAAGACGGCGATGGACCGTATCTCCGGCGACATCGACCAGATGTTCGACCGGCTGCTGGCGGTGCCGCAGGACCCGCGCGCGCGGCTGTATGAGGCGATGCGGCATGCCGCAATCGGCGGGGGGAAAAGGCTGCGGCCCCTGCTGGTGCGCGCGGCATCCGACCTGTTCCATATCGATCGCGTGCCGGCCTTGCGCGTGGGCGTCGCGATCGAGTGCATCCATGTCTACAGCCTGATCCACGACGATCTGCCGTGCATGGACGATGACGACATGCGCCGGGGCAAGCCGACGGTGCACAAGGCCTTTGACGAGGCGACCGCGGTGCTGGCGGGGGACACGCTCCAGGCGCTGGCGTTCGAGGTGGTCGCCGATCCCGAGACGCATGCCGACCCGTTCGTGCGCGCCGAGCTCACGCTGGAGCTGGCCAAGGCGGCCGGGATGAGCGGCATGGCGGGCGGGCAGATGATGGATATCGTCGCCGAGAGCGAGGATTTCGATCTCGCGGCGGTGACGCGGCTGCAACAATTGAAGACCGGCGCGCTGATCGGCTTCTGCCTGGAGGCGGGCGCGATATTGGGCCACGTCCCGCCCGAAGGACGGCGTGTGGTGCGGGCCTATGCGCGCGACATCGGGCTCGCTTTCCAGATCGCGGACGATTTGCTCGACGTCGAGGGCGCGCAGGAGGTTACGGGCAAGGCGGTGGGCAAGGATGCGGCCAAGGGCAAGGCGACCTTCGTCTCGCTGCTCGGCGTGGATCGTGCGCGTCAGCAGGCCGAGATGCTGGTCGATCAGGCGATCGGCCATCTCGCGGGCTTCGGGCCTGAGGCGAGCCTGTTGCGATCGATCGCGCGCTATGTGGTGGAACGCGACCGGTGAGCCGGATCGGCGTCTATACCGGCACGTTCGATCCGCCGACGCTCGGCCACCTGGATATCATTCGCCGCACGCTGACCTTGTGCGACCGGCTAGTGCTGGGGGTCGCCAACAACAGCAGCAAATCGCCATTCTTCACGTTGGAGGAGCGGGTCGATCTGCTGCGGCAGGAGACGGCGGGGCTAGGCGCGGTCGAGGTGCGCGAGTTCAGCGGGCTGGCGGTGGATTTCGCGCGGTCCGTTGGGGCGCGGTTCATCGTGCGCGGTTTACGCAGCGGAAGCGATCTCGACTATGAAAGCCCGATGGCAGCGATGAACGCCACAATGGCGCCCGAAATCGAAACCATATTCCTGGCGGCGGCGCCTGCGTTCGCGCATATCGCCTCGTCGCTGGTGAAGGACGTCGCCCGCGGCGGCGGTGTTGTGGATTTGTTCGTATCGCCCACCGTGGCGGCCCAAATACGCGCGCACACGCGCTGACGAAAACGGAGTTCAAGCCTTTGTCTTTAAAGTTGTTCGTGCTGGGCTTCGTCGGCCTTGCCTCGGCACCCTTGCTCGCCCAGTCGACCGAAACCGGACCGCAGGGCTATGCCGAGCCCAAGCTCAAGACCCTCGTCGTGCGCGAAGTCCCGCCCGCACCCAAGCCGACGCCGGACAATACGTTCAACATCCAGCTTTCGAGCGGCGGCGTGGTCTCGATCGAGCTGCGGCCCGACAAGGCGCCGTTGTCGGTCGAGCGGATCAAGACGCTCGCCAACCGCAATTTCTATGACGGCACGATCTTCCATCGCGTGATCGAAGGCTTCATGGCGCAGGGCGGCGATCCCAAGGGCACGGGCGAGGGCGGCTCCGACCTTCCCGACCTCAAGGCTGAGTTCAACGACCTGCCGCACGTGCGCGGAACCTTCGCGATGGCGCGCGCGGACAAGCCTGACAGCGCAAACAGCCAATTCTACATCATGCTCGCACCCAACCTGCAGCTGGACCATAATTATACGGTGGCGGGCCGGGTCTTCAGCGGTATGAAATATGCCGACGGCATCGCCAAGGGCGAGCCGCCCGAGCATCCGACCAGGATCATCCACGCCTGGATCGGCGCCCCGCCGGCGGACATCAACACGCCCGCGGTGCCGGACGCGCCGACCGCGGTGCCCGCGCCCGCGACCTTGACGGCGGCGGGGAAGCTGGCGGTGCCGGCGACCTTGGGTTCGGGCAATGCCACGCCGGCGGCGGAAGCGACGCCGCCCGCCGCCAAGGCTCCGGCGAAGAAGAAGCCGAAGTAAATTCCTAAGCGTCGCCCCAGCGGAAGCTGGGGCCCATCTCCTGGCCGTCTGGCCTAGTGGCACAGTCGGGAGATGGATCCCAGCTTTCGCTGGGATGAGGCGTTGGAGTTAAGGGCAGCCGCATGCGCGTAGACCTGTTCGATTTCGAATTGCCGCCGGAGCGGATCGCGCTTCGGCCCGCGAGCCCGCGCGACAGCGCGCGGCTGTTGCTGGTCGAGGGCGGGGGACTTGCGGACCGCCATGTCGGCGACCTGCCCGGGCTGCTGCGCGCGGGCGATTGCCTGGTGTTCAACGATACGCGCGTGATCCCGGCGCAACTCGAAGGCACGCGCGGCGAGGCGAAAGTCGGGGCGACCCTGCACAAGCGCGAGGGGCCGCGCGCGTGGATCGCGTTCGTGCGCAACGCCAAGCGCGTGAAGATCGGCGACCGGATCGATTTCGGCAGCGGCGTCGCGGCGATCGCGAGCGAGCGCTATGAGGACGGATCGATCCTGCTGGAGTTCGAGGGCGACGAGCCGGTCGAATTGTTGCTTGAGCGCGCGGGGCGGATGCCGCTGCCGCCTTATATCGCGGGCAAGCGCGCGGCGGACGCGCAGGACCGCGCCGACTATCAGACGATGTTCGCCAATGAGCCTGGCGCGGTCGCGGCGCCGACCGCGGCGCTCCATTTCACGCCGGAGCTGATGGCGAAGCTGGAGGCGGCGGGCATCGAGCATGCCACACTGACGTTACATGTGGGTGCGGGCACTTTCCTGCCGGTCAAGGCGGACGATACGGCGGATCACAAGATGCATGCCGAATGGGGGCGGATCGACGCCGCCACCGCCGATCGGCTCAATGCGGTGCGCGCGCGCGGCAATCGGCTGATCGCGGTCGGGACGACCAGCCTGCGGCTGCTGGAGAGCGCGGCGGGTGAGGACGATGTGATCCGGCCATTCGAGGGCGATACCGCGATCTTCATCACGCCCGGCTATCGCTTCCACGCGATCGACGGGCTGGTGACCAATTTCCATCTGCCGCGTTCGACGCTCTTCATGCTCGTGTCGGCGCTGATGGGGCGCGAGACCATGCAGGCGGCCTATGCCCATGCGATCGAAACCGGCTATCGTTTCTACTCGTACGGCGATGCCAGCCTGCTGCTGCCCGCAAAGTAAGGAGACCGGTCATTTCGCTCGACGCTGACCTCCGGGCCTTGATCCGGACGATCCCGGACCATCCCAAGCCGGGAATCCAGTTCCGGGACATCAGCACCTTGCTGCTCGACGGACCGGGCTTCGCCGAGGCGGTCGACCGGATAGCCAAGTTGGTGGCGGGCGAGGGCGTGCAATTGGTGGCGGGGATCGAGGCACGCGGCTTCGTGTTCGCGGCGGCGCTAGCCTACAAGCTTCAATGCGGGCTGTTGATGCTGCGCAAGCCGGGCAAGTTGCCGGGCGCGCGGGTGGGCGTGGATTATGAACTGGAATATGGCACCGACCGGCTGGAGATGCATGCCGACGCCTGCGGCGAGGGGATGCGCGTGGTGCTGGTCGACGATCTGATTGCGACGGGTGGCACCGCGCTGGCGGCGGTGGAATTGCTGCGATCGGTGGGTGCGGTGATCGATACCGCGGCGTTCGTGATCGACCTTCCGGATCTGGGCGGGGCGGACAAATTGCGCGCGGCGGGCGTCACGGTGCGGCACCTGATCGCGTTTGAGGGCGATTGAGTAGAACACAGAGGATCGGGCGCGATGTTGATGATGCCGGCCGCTGCACTCGCGACGATGCCCTCTTCGGGTATCGGTGCGCCTTATCCAGGGGCTAGGATCGAAACGGCGCCCAATCTGCACCTATGCTCCACGCGCTACCGCCTTTCGACCGAGGCGGGCATCACGCAGGTGGCGAACTTCTACATGGCAGAGGCGAAGCAGGCCGGGGTACCGCTACTCGACGATACGGCGACGAAGTTTAGCGACTATCGCACGCTGGCCTTCATCGCGCGGCCAAAGTCGATGTTCGTCATCCTCGACCGGAAGGCGGGACGAACTTTCATCGTCGTCACCTATCGCACACGCTCCGAAATGGAATGTCGCGAGTGACCCTGATCGGGGCGTCCGGTTCGAGGACGGCCAAGCGCTTTTTGGCGGGTCTGGTCGATCAGACCAAGGTGCGAAAAAAGTTTTGAAAGGCGTGTCGATTCCGGTCGCACCCGTTCGTCGCGGAGATGAGGGTCGATTGCGGCCCCGACGCCAAAGGAGGCAGATATGCGTGTGATGGTATTGGTGAAGGCGACCGCGGACAGCGAAAAGGGCGTCCTGCCCGAGCGCGAGATGTTTGAGGCGATGGGCAAGTTCAACGAGGAGCTGGCCGCGGCCGGCCTGATGCTGGCGGGCGACGGGCTCAAGCCCTCGTCACAGGGCAAGCGTGTCGCGTTCGACGGCCCCAATCGTACGGTGATCGACGGCCCCTTCGCGGAGACGCGCGAGCTGGTCGCGGGTTACTGGATCTGGGAAGTGAAGGACATGGACGAGGCGGTCGCGTGGGTGAAGCGCTGCCCCAACCCGATGCCCGGGCCGAGCGAGATCGAGATCCGTCCTTTCTATGCGATGGAGGATTTCGCCGGCGTGTTCACCGACGAAGAGATCGCGCAGAAGGTCCAGAGGCGCGAAGAACTGGGCATGTAAGCGCGCCCCGCCCGGCTTGTTTCGCGCGGCCGCTTCCCCGATTGTGGGGACATGGCGGACAGCGAGACAGGCCGGGCGATCGAGGCGGTGTTCCGGATCGAGCGCGCCAGGTTGATTGCCGGCCTGGCGCGCCTGACGCGCGACATCGATCGGGCGGAGGAGCTGGCGCAGGAGGCGTTGCTGATCGCGCTCGCGGAATGGCCGGTGCGGGGCGTTCCCGACAATCCCGGCGCCTGGCTGATGGCGGCGGCCAAGCGCCGCGCGATCGATGGGCTGCGGCGCGACGCGATGCGAACGCGCAAGCATGACCAGATCGCGCTGGAGCTGGACGAGGCCGACACCCCGATCGAGCGGATCGAGGCGGCGATGGACGACGATATCGGTGATGAGCTGCTGGGCCTGATCTTCACGGCCTGCCACCCGATCCTGTCGGCGGACGCGCGCGCGGCTTTGACCTTGCGCGTGATCGGCGGGCTGACGGTGGAGGAGATTGCGCGCGCCTTCCTCTCGAACGAGGCGACGATCGCGCAACGGATCGTGCGGGCGAAGAAGACGATCGGCAATGCGGGCATCGCGTTCGAGGTGCCGCGCGGGCGCGAATTGGCGGAGCGGCGCGCGGCGGTGCTGGAGGTACTCTACCTGATCTTCAACGAGGGTTATGCCGCGACCGCCGGCGACGACCTGACCCGGCCTGCGTTATGCGCCGAGGCGCAAAGGCTGGGGCGGATTCTGGCGGGGCTGATGCCGAACGAGCCCGAGGTGTTGGGGCTGCTCGCCTTGATGGAGATCCAGGCATCGCGGCTTGCCGCGCGGAGCGGGCCGGACGGGGGATTCATTCCTTTGACCGAGCAGAACCGCGCGCGCTGGGACCAGTTGCTGATCCGGCGCGGGCTTACCGCGCTTGATCGGGCAGAGACATTGGGCGGTGGCAATGGGCCTTATGCGCTGCAGGCCGCGCTTGCCGCGTGCCACGCCCGGGCACGTTCGGCTGAAGAGACCGATTGGCTGCGCATCGCGGCGCTCTACGACCGGCTGGCGGAAGTGATGCCGTCGCCGGTGGTAGAGCTGAACCGGGCGGTGGCGCACAGCATGGCGTTCGGCCCCGAGGCGGGGCTCAGGCTGATCGATGCGCTCGCGGGGATGGCCTCGCTCGACGGCTATGCGCCGCTGCCCGCGGCCAGAGGGGATTTCCTGTTCCGGGCGGGGCGGCAAAGCGAGGCGCAGGCCCAGTTCGAGATGGCGGCCAGGCTCACCCGGAATGCGGGAGAGCGTGCCTTCCTGCTGTCGCGGGCGCGGGCCTGCGCATCTTGAAGCGTTCGGCACAAGCCACCCTTCCATCAGTCTTTCGACCCACGAATGGTTAATTTGATTGAAACAAACCGGCCGACTCATGGGTTGATCGAGATCAATCCATCGCTGACAGCGGGGTATGAATAACGACATGGCATCCGAGCCGAACGAGATCGAAGCGGCCACGCTCGCGCTGCAAGAGGGGCTGGAAAAAGCCAAGCAATTGGTGCGCGATGCCGGACAGACGTTGAAGGAGCTTCCCGACGCAAGCGCGCTGCTGGGCGGGTCGGCCGATCCGGCACAAGCCGAGGCCTGACGCGGAGGCGACCGAAACGGCTTAGGAAGGCGGAAGGCACGCGGCTTCCACCCCGGGCGTTCAGGCTCTAAGCGGCGCGCATGACTCCGCGTTTCCAATTCAGCATCCACGCAACCGACGGCAAGGCGCGCACCGGCGAGATCGCCATGCGGCGCGGCACGATCCGCACGCCCGCCTTCATGCCGGTCGGCACCGCGGGCACGGTCAAGGCGATGCGGCCTGCCGAGGTGCGCGAAACCGGGGCCGACATCATCCTGGGCAATACCTATCACCTGATGCTGCGGCCGGGCGCGGAGCGGGTGGCGAAGCTGGGCGGGCTGCATGGCTTTTCGGGCTGGGAACGGCCGATCCTGACCGATAGCGGCGGCTACCAGGTGATGAGTCTTTCCGCTTTGACCAAGCGCAGCGAGGACGGCGTGTCGTTCAAGAGCCACCTCGACGGATCGGCGCATATGCTGAGCCCTGAGCGGTCGATCGAGATCCAGCGGTTGCTGGATTCGGACATCATCATGGCGTTCGACGAACTGGTGCCGACCACCGCTACGCGCGAGGTCCAGGCGGCGGCGATGGAGCGGTCGATGCGCTGGGCGAGGCGCAGCCGGGCGGCATTCGATGCGGGCGGCGCGCATGCCGAGCGCGCGGCGATCTTCGGCATCCAGCAGGGTGCGCTCGACGAAGGCTTGCGCAAGGCTTCGGCGGATGCGCTGCTGGAAATCGGGTTCGACGGCTATGCGGTCGGCGGGCTGGCGGTGGGCGAGGGGCAGGAGGCGATGTTCGCCTGCCTCGATTATGCGCCGGGGCAATTGGACGAGGCCAAGCCGCGTTATCTGATGGGCGTGGGCAAGCCCGACGATATCGTCGGCGCGGTCGAGCGCGGGATCGACATGTTCGATTGCGTGCTGCCGACGCGGTCGGGGCGGAACGGCCAGGCCTTCACCTGGGGCGGGCCGGTGAACCTGCGCAACGCCAAATGGGCGGAGGACCTGTCGCCGCTCGATCCGGACTCGCCGATCGCGGGATGGAGCATGGCGTATCTGCACCATCTGACCAAGGCGGGCGAGATGCTGGGAGCGATGCTGCTGACGCAGCATAATCTGTGGTTCTATCAGCAGGTGATGGCGGGGCTGCGTGCGGCGATCGCGGAGCAGAGGCTGACGGAATGGGCCAATGCTTTTCGGGCGCGGTACCGGGCCAAATAAGTCCTGCCCGTCATGCCGGACTTGTTCCGGCATCCACCGGGAGACCAGCGCCAAGTTCGAGAGTGGACCCCGGAACAAGTCCGGGATGACGGTTGGTTTTTGGGGCTGCGGTTCGTTCAAAGGCAGCCAGTTCGATTAAGAAACAGAAACGGTGCATTGGCATCGTTTCGTCTCCCGCGGGTGCGTCGCGAGGCGTAGTTGAGAGCTGACGGACAAGCTCCCGGCTTCGGAGGCGATCATGGCCTATCTCGATCTTACCGCGAACCATCCTTTCGAGTCTTTTGCCTGTGTCGCGGCGCCGAGGAAGCTCAGTGCGCAGGAGCGGCTGGTGGTGGTGCTGTCGCGCAGCGATCCGCTCTGGAGCCTGCGTCCGCGTCATACCCATTCGAAGCTGCTGCGCTTCCTGTTTGGGATCGAGGCGCCGCATCATCTCGCCGACAAGAGGCTGGAGGCGCTGCGCAATTATGCGGTGACCTATCGGCTGCGCGATGCGGGCGTGAGCGCGGCGGAGAATGTGGCGCTGCAGGCGGGGTTCGCGGTCAATCAATTGGCGCAGGTGCGGCATATGGTGGACGGCGCGCGGGCGGTGAGGGTGCGCAAAAGCGTGGGTGGCCTGGTTCGTCAGGCGCTGTTCGCGCTGGTGACGCTGCTGATCTTTTCGGGCGCGACGGCCTGGTTCAGCTCGAGCTTCGATAGCCGGCTGATCGCGTTCGTGTTTGTCGCGGTGGCGGCGTTGAGCTTCGCGTCGTTTGCGGGGAAGGAGCCGGTTAGGCGGTGACTCCCTCTCCCCTTGGGGGAGAGGGTCGGGGTGAGGGTGCGTCGAACGCGCGACGCACCCGTGGTTTAGCGAGTCACCCTCACCCGTCCGCGCTTGCGCGCGGCCACCCTCTCCCCCAAGGGGAGAGGGAGCTCAACGATCCTTGCAGGGGACGTAGTCCCGCTGGGTCGGGCCGGTGTAGAGCTGGCGCGGGCGGCCGATCTTCTGTTCGGGGTCCGAGATCATCTCGTTCCACTGCGCGACCCAGCCGACGGTGCGGGCGAGCGCGAAGAGAACGGTGAACATCGTGGTCGGGAAGCCGATCGCGGACAGGATCACGCCCGAATAGAAGTCCACATTCGGGTAGAGCTTCTTCTCGATGAAATAATCGTCCTTGAGCGCGATCTGCTCGAGCTCGCGCGCGACGTCGAAGATCGGATCCTTGACGCCGAGCTTGTTGAGCACGTCGGCGGCGGTCTTCTGCATGACTTTCGCGCGCGGATCGAAATTCTTGTAGACGCGGTGGCCGAAGCCCATCAGGCGGAACGGATCGTCCTTATTCTTCGCCCGGGCGATATATTCCGGGATGCGATCCGGGGTCGCGATCTCGCGCAGCATGTTGAGCGCGGCCTCGTTGGCGCCGCCATGCGCCGGGCCCCACAGGCAGGCGATGCCCGCCGCGATGCAGGCGAACGGATTGGCGCCCGACGAGCCGGACAGACGGACGGTCGAGGTCGAGGCGTTCTGTTCGTGATCGGCGTGAAGGATGAAGATCTTGTCCATCGCATCGACGATCACGGGATCGGGCTCATATTCCTCGGCCGGGACCGAGAAGGTCATGCGCAGGAAATTGGCGGTGTAGGAGTAATCGTTGCGCGGATAGACGAAGGGCTGGCCGACCGAATATTTGTAGGCCATCGCCGCGATCGTCGGCATCTTCGCGATCAGCCGGTGCATCGCGATCATGCGCTGCTTGGGATCGGTGATGTT
>Ga0157370_10000982_pt1 | contig 36103 bp, 35 predicted proteins | sample C35metaG_FD_113463 | JGI IMG/M metagenome (GOLD analysis project Ga0157370, IMG submission 113463) | Corn rhizosphere microbial communities from Kellogg Biological Station, Michigan, USA - C3-5 metaG | ecosystem: Host-associated > Plants > Roots > Rhizosphere > Soil | place: USA: Michigan... | reverse complement strand
TGCTGAAGCAACGTTATCCTCCCTGGTGTTCGCTGTGATGACACCGGACCATGACAGAGAGGTTTCGCTTTAGCACTACAGAATATGGTGCATCCGGGAGGATTCGAACCTCCGACCGCTCGGTTCGTAGCCGAGTACTCTATCCAGCTGAGCTACGGATGCATAGGTAATCTTTTATGGACTGGCAGAAATCAACCTGGGGATAATACGAAGAATGGTGCATCCGGGAGGATTATTCGGCTGACGCCTCGCCCTTCGGGCCGTTGCTGAAGCAACGTTATCCTCCCTGGCTCTGCCTGACAAATCGACTATGTCTTACAGACCAGGAATACACGTCCATACCGAAAAGTATGGTGCATCCGGGAGGATTCGAACCTCCGACCGCTCGGTTCGTAGCCGAGTACTCTATCCAGCTGAGCTACGGATGCATTATGAAATTCTTGTACAACGCAGGGTGCTAACGACTCACCATGAAGGAATTGCTAATTCACTTTACAACTCTGTTCCGACAATGTTTTCTGCGGCGCTTCGCCTGACATCAACATATCCATATTCAACGATATGGTGCATCCGGGAGGATTCGAACCTCCGACCGCTCGGTTCGTAGCCGAGTACTCTATCCAGCTGAGCTACGGATGCATCGGAAATGGCGGTGAGGGAGGGATTCGAACCCTCGATACAGCTTTTGACCGTATACTCCCTTAGCAGGGGAGCGCCTTCAGCCTCTCGGCCACCTCACCTTACGCGTTCTTCCGAACTGCGCTTCTGAACTTGTTTCTGCTCATCGGCACTGCGTGGCGCACATATTACTTTCCCGCACTTATAAGTCAAACAATTTTTCGGAAGGTTTTTTCCGTTTGCACAAATGACAGGCAATTGGGACAAAATGACCGCAAAAAGAGTGAATAATCAACAATCAAAGATGATGAAGTTAACAAAAAGGGTAGATAACGAGGAAAAAGAAAAAGCGAGACGGTGGGAACAAAGGGTAGCGTCTCGCACAGGTGCGAGACGCTGAATCTGTCAAACGTTGGTTTGTTGCGTTTTTTCGGCCTGGATGCGCTGATAAATCTCTTCGCGATGCACAGACACTTCTTTTGGTGCGTTAACACCAATGCGGACCTGGTTACCTTTGACGCCCAGTACCGTTACAGTCACCTCATCACCGATCATGAGGGTTTCACCAACTCGACGAGTTAGAATAAGCATTCTTTGCTCCTTGAAAGATTAAAAGAGTCGGGCTTGATAAAGCTTCCCGGCGTTATCCATCACTTAACGCTGTACACAGGCTATGAGAAATACACCATTGCACATCAACGCGCCAATACATTCTGCTGATAAATAGTTTAGCCGAAATACGCTACATCAACCCGACTTTGTCACTAGCAAATTTAACATCGTATTAAAAAGCGCCGGAACATCAGTTCTGGCGCTTGCTACGATGAATTATTTTATTTCATTACAGACGGCTCGAAACCCATCCTTCAACACCTGCCAGCGCACCTTTCAGTGCAGTAGCATCACTGCCACCTGCCTGCGCCATGTCAGGTCTGCCACCGCCCTTACCACCCACTTTAGGCGCAAGTTCGGCGATGAGTTCCCCAGCCTTAACACGGTCGGTTAAATCTTTCGTTACGCCAGCAATCAGTGACACTTTGCCATCTGCTACCGTAGCCAGCACGATAATCGCCGAGCCCAGCTGGTTTTTCAGATCATCCACCATGGTCCTCAGCATTTTCGGATCGGTGTTGCTGAGCTCAGTCACCAGCAGCTTAACGCCTTTGACGTCGACCGCATGATTGCCCAGCTGCGCACTTTCCTGCGCCGCCTGCTGATCGCGTAACTGCTGTAACTCTTTCTCCAGCGAACGCAGATGATCAACCAGCCCGCGCACTTTTTCATTCAGGTTACTGCTGTTGGCTTTCACCAGTTGGGCAATATCCTGTAGCTGGCTACTCTGCGCATAAACCTGTGCCAGAGCCGCCTCGCCTGTGATCGCCTCAATACGGCGAATCCCTGCGGCAGTACCGGACTCGGCCTGAATGCGGAACAGGCCGATATCACCGGTTCGCGCAGCGTGCGTTCCGCCACACAGCTCAACCGAGAAATCCCCCATGGTCAGAACGCGAACCTGCTGATCGTATTTTTCACCGAACAGGGCCATCGCGCCTTTGGCTTTCGCCGCCTCAAGATCCATGACACGGGTTTCAACAGGCAAATTGCGACGGATCTGTGCGTTAACAATATCTTCGACCTGACGAATCTCCTGAGGTTTCATGGCCTCAAAATGTGAGAAGTCAAAACGCAAATATTTGTCGTTAACCAACGAGCCCTTCTGAGCAACATGTTCACCTAAAACCTGACGCAATGCAGCATGCAACAGATGCGTTGCGGAGTGATTCAGACGAATACGAGCCCTGCGCGCCTCATCAACCACCGCCTCAAGACGATCGCCAACGCGTAATTGTCCGCTGCTGAGTTTGCCAATATGACCAATCGCCTGCCCATATTTTTGCGTATCCTGTACGCTAAACAGCGCGTTATTGCCTTTCAGCTCGCCTGTGTCGCCCACCTGACCGCCAGACTCGCCATAAAATGGCGTTTCATCCAGCACAATCACCGCGTCCTGACCGGCAGACAGGGCGTCAACGGCTTCACCGTTCACGAACAGCCCCTTGACGGTCGCCGTCAGATCCAACTGCTCATAGCCTTTAAACGACGAAGCCGCGTCGATACGAATCACATTGCTGTAGTCTGCGCCGAAGCCGCTGGCTTCACGTGCGCGCTGACGCTGCTGTTCCATCGCCTTTTCAAAACCGGCTTCATCGATTTTTAGGTTACGTTCACGGCAAACGTCAGCCGTTAAATCGGCAGGGAATCCGAAGGTATCGTATAAGCGGAAGACGGTTTCGCCATCCAGTGTATCACCTTGCAGTTTTGCCAGTTCCTCGTCCAGAAGTGCCAGGCCACGTTCAAGCGTTTTAGCAAACTGCTCTTCTTCACTTTTCAGAACGTTCTCAACCTGTGCCTGCTGACGCTGTAACTCTTCGCCTGCCGCGCCCATGACCTGAATCAGTGGTGCAACCAGCTTGTAGAAGAATGCGTCTTTAGCACCCAGCATATTGCCGTGACGAACGGCGCGGCGAATGATACGACGCAGGACATAGCCACGGTTTTCATTCGACGGAATGACGCCATCGGCAATCAGGAAGGCGCAGGAACGAATGTGATCGGCAATAACGCGCAGGGATTTATTATTCAGATCGGTCGCGCCGGTGACCTTCGCAACCGCTTCAATCAACGTCTGGAACAGGTCGATTTCATAGTTTGAATTAACATGCTGCAGAACCGCAGTAATACGTTCCAGCCCCATCCCGGTATCCACAGAGGGCTTAGGTAATGGCAACATCGTGCCATCCGCCTGACGGTTAAACTGCATAAAGACGATGTTCCAGATCTCAATATAGCGATCGCCATCCTCTTCAGGGCTGCCCGGTGGTCCACCCCAAATATGGTCGCCGTGATCGTAGAAAATTTCGCTGCAGGGACCGCAAGGCCCGGTATCACCCATCTGCCAGAAGTTATCTGACGCGTAGGCGCTGCCCTTGTTATCACCGATACGGATAATACGCTCACGGGGAACGCCAATATCGTTGGCCCAGATATCGTAAGCTTCGTCATCGGTTTCATACACGGTGACCCACAGGCGCTCTTTGGGCAGCTTAAACCACTGCTCGCCGGTCAGCAGTTCCCAGGCAAACGCAATAGCTTCTTTTTTGAAGTAGTCGCCAAAGCTGAAGTTGCCCAGCATTTCAAAAAAGGTGTGGTGACGCGCGGTATAACCGACGTTTTCAAGATCGTTGTGTTTCCCGCCGGCACGTACGCAGCGTTGTGACGTCGTTGCTCGCGTGTAGTCACGCTTTTCCTGACCCAGAAACACATCTTTGAACTGGTTCATTCCGGCGTTGGTAAACAGCAACGTCGGATCGTTGTTTGGTACCAGGGAGCTGCTTGCTACAACCTGATGTCCCTTACTATTGAAAAAGTCGAGAAACGCTTGACGGATCTCAGCAGTGCTCTTGCTCATATATATCCTGGAATCACGCTAACGAAAGGTCCTTCTTTATCAGGCGTACCGCATCGTTACGGCAGCAAGCATAAGGAACCAAAAGGGGTAAGATAAATATTCTTCGGAGGGAAGTAAAATCACATCGACTTTTAGTCATCAAAATTTCTGAAAACCTGCTGAATATCCTCGCTCAGAAAGCCTTTGGCATGCAAAAAGCGCTGCACTTTGGCTTTTTCTTTCCATTCTGTCGGCAATGGGTGACCAAATTTTTTCTCGGCGAGTTCAGCCGCACAGGCCGACCAGTCAATATCGGTTTCTTCCATGGCGAGATCGATCGCATCACGGCTGATGCCCTTTTGTGCCAGCTCCAGCCTGATACGCTGTGAACCAAATCCCTTGCGGCTTCGGCTCTGAATAAATCGTGCGGTAAAGCGCTCGTCATTTAACCAGCCGTTTTCACCACACCAGTTCAGCACCTTTTCCATTAGCTCGGGCGTAATGATTTCAGGATCTTTTTGTTTCATCCACGCGCTACGCTGAGCGGACAGCTGGAGCTTTTGTTTAAGCTCTTCGCGGCTGTGGTCACGCTGGCCCAGCAGGCGCATCGCACGATCCAGCAGGCGTGAAAATGAGATGACTTGTGGCTGAGATTGTTCAGACATACTGCGCACCTTTTACGAACGGAGGGAGAGTATGGCGGGAGACAGGAACAGAGGAAAGGCACGTGAGGCGTTAATGTAAAACAGGAGCGGAAAATCCGCTCCTGCTTCAGGCTTTAATAATCTTCGTTGGCTTCGCTCGCCGCCTTCTCAACGTCGTTGCCTGCAACGTCCGCCGCGATGTTTTGATCGCCACCGTTAAGCAGCATTTCACGCAGTTTGATATCAAGCTCGTCGGCCACCGCGGCATTTTCTTTGAGGAAGTTGCCCGCGTTTGCCTTGCCCTGACCGATCTTATCGCCTTTATAGCTGTACCATGCACCGGCTTTTTCAATCAGCTTGTGCTTCACGCCAAGATCCACCAGCTCACCGAAGGTGTTAATGCCTTCGCCGTACATGATCTGGAACTCAGCCTGTTTAAATGGTGCTGCAATTTTGTTCTTAACGACTTTAACGCGCGTTTCACTACCCACCACGTTGTCACCCTCTTTAATCGCACCGATACGGCGAATATCAAGGCGAACAGAAGCGTAGAACTTCAGCGCGTTACCACCGGTAGTGGTTTCCGGGTTACCGAACATCACACCAATCTTCATACGAATCTGGTTGATGAAGATCAGCAGCGTATTAGACTGCTTCAGGTTACCCGCCAGCTTACGCATTGCCTGGCTCATCATACGTGCCGCCAGGCCCATGTGTGAGTCACCGATTTCACCTTCGATTTCGGCTTTTGGCGTCAGTGCAGCTACGGAGTCAACGATAATGACGTCAACGGCACCAGAGCGGGCCAGCGCATCACAAATTTCCAGGGCCTGCTCACCGGTATCCGGCTGTGAACACAGCAGATTGTCGATATCTACGCCCAGTTTCTTAGCATAGATGGGATCCAGTGCGTGCTCGGCATCGATAAAGGCACAGGTTTTGCCCTTACGCTGCGCGGCGGCAATAACCTGAAGTGTCAGTGTCGTTTTACCTGAGGCCTCTGGGCCGTAGATCTCAACGATACGTCCCATCGGTAAACCACCCGCACCTAATGCGATATCCAGTGACAGAGAACCCGTTGAAATGGTTTCCACATCCATTGAGCGGTCTTCACCCAAGCGCATGATGGAGCCTTTACCAAATTGCTTCTCAATCTGGCCGAGTGCGGCAGCTAAAGCCTTCTGTTTGTTTTCATCAATTGCCATTTCTACTCCTAATCATGCCGGGTAAACACGCACGCATGGTGCCTGTGCACTTTCTGTTGCGGGTAATTATACTGTATAGTCATACAGTATCAAGTTTAATTTTGCAGAAATTGACGGGATAACGTCTGGAGTGCCCAGCCAACTGACTGACGGCGCACGGCATCGCGATCGCCATCAAACTGCTGACGAAAAGCCATGACCACGCCACCCGGTGCCGCAAAGCCAAACCAGACGGTGCCTACCGGTTTGTCTTCACTGCCACCATCCGGGCCGGCAATACCGCTAACGGAAATAGCGTAATCGGCGCGCGCCCGCTGCTGTGCCCCAAGGGCCATTTCACGCACTACCGCCTCGCTGACGGCGCCGTATTGCGCCAGTGACGCCGCGCTGACACCGACCAGTTCTTGTTTGGCATCGTTACTGTAGGTGACAAAGCCCCGTTCGAACCAGGCAGAGCTTCCGCTCACGTCAGTAAACACTTTTGCTATCCAGCCGCCCGTGCAGGATTCTGCACAAGTTACGGTAGCGTTACGCTGTTTAAGCGCCTCACCTGTCTGCGCACTCAGCGCGTGCAACTGCTGGTCATTCATTTTTCGCTCCCTGTCGCCGTTGAGTGAACATGGTGCATGCTCTGCGCTTTTTCAAGCACTAAGGGGCGCTTAGTCAACAAATTGCGCGTTACGCTCCAGTTTAGCCGTTGCGTGTCGCCACCATGAAAAGCCGGGGGAAAGCTAAGAGTACCTTGCCATCTTGGCGGGCGGGATAGCCGGTAATAAGACACTGATGATAAGCAGCCAGAAACTGTTCCTGCTCAGAGACGTCCAGCGGCGCAAGGAAAGGACGCAGCCCGGTGGCCTTTAACCAGTGGATGATAGCCTGCGCATCGTCCATAACGTGATAGTACGTGGTTCGCCAGATATCAACCGCGCAGCCTGCCTTTGTCAGCACGTCATAATAGTGTTCAGTTGAGGGTAATTTTTTGCGTTCCGCCGCCTGCGCGCTGATCTTGTCGCGCCAGGGGCCGGATGCCGCGACCTCACGCATTAACTGATGCGAAGGTTCTTCCAGGTTATCGGGCATTTGAACCGCCAGCGCACCGGCAGGTGCCAGTTGACTGACTAACCGTGGTAACAGGGTGGGATGATCGCTAAGCCATTGCAGCGACGCGTTGGCATAAATGACCTGCTGCGGGATATCGGTTGTCCAGTTGCCGATATCCGCCTGAATAAACTGGCACTGAGGCAAACGTTCCCGCGCCTGCGCGAGCATGGCGGCGGAACTGTCAAGCCCGATCACCTGCGCCTGCGGCCAGGCATCGTAAAGCAGTTCGGTGCTGTTCCCAGGGCCACAGCCCAGATCGGTAACGAACCGGACATCTTCAACCTCAATTCGTGCCAGTAATTCATGCGCAGGCCGCGTTCTTTCTGCCTCAAATTTACGATACAGCGCGGGATCCCAGTCTTGCATATTGCGTCTCCTCTCAGGGGTTAAAGATTCACAGAAGATGAGACGTATAAATAAACATAAAGTGCCCGACCAACAGCAAAATATGTCAGCGGCACGCAAACGGGCAGGAGGTCTTTATAAGGGAAAAGCCCGGTCGGGCTGACAGGAATAAGATCGGGCGCAGCGAGCAGGCGCCCGGCAGAATCAGTTCTTTTTCACAAACTCAGATTTGAGCTTCATCGGACCAAATCCGTCGATCTTGCAATCAATATTGTGATCGCCTTCAACCAGCCGGATGCTCTTAACCCGGGTGCCTATTTTCAGCACAGACGAACTGCCTTTGACCTTCAGATCTTTAACGACCGTGACGCTGTCGCCATCGGCGAGTAAATTGCCGTTTGCATCACGAACGATCAAATCCTGACCGCTGTCATCCCCTTCAGCCTGAGTCCAGATATGACCACAGGACGGACAGTTAAGATTTTCAGCATCTTGCCAGGTGTAATCGGCATGGCAAACAGGGCAAGCAGGTAAAGACATAACGGCTCCAGAAAATGAGGACGGCACAGAATAAAGGGCCGTCATCATATATCCTTACAGTTGCTAAGGGTAGTTTTAAAACAGCGATCCCTGACGCGCCTTGCTGACCGCCTCTCCCAGTTGCCACACGGTCATCGCGTAATGCGTGCTGTTGTTGTAGCGGGTAATGGCATAGAAGTTAGGCAAGCCGTACCAGTACTGGTAGCTGGTGCCGAGATCCAGACGGAGCAGGCTGACCTCGTCATGGCCATCCAGCGAACCTTGTGGAGAAAGCCCCGATGCTGCCAGCGTGCTGACGTTGTAACGGGTTTTGAAACCGTTTTCGAGCATGGGTGCCTGACCACTGGCTGGCACGGCAACATTTTCACCCGGACGCCAGCCGTTCTGCTGGAAATAGTGCGCGACACTGCCTATCGCATCGACGGGATCCCACAAATTGATATGGCCGTCACCGTTAAAATCTACCGCATAAGCTTTGTAGGACGATGGCATGAACTGACCGTAGCCCATCGCGCCCGCAAAGGAGCCTTTAAGATCGAGCGGATCGTCCTTCTCATCACGCGCCATGAGCAGGAAGGTCTCCAGCTCACCGCTAAAGTAAGCAGCACGGCGCGGGTAATCAAATGAGAGCGTTGCCAGCGCGTCCAGAATGCGGGTTTTCCCCATGATGCGGCCCCAGCGCGTTTCCACGCCGATAATGCCAACAATAATCTCAGGCGGAACGCCGTAGACCTGCTGCGCACGCTGCAGTGCATCCTGATATTGATTCCAGAACGCGACGCCATTTTGCACGTTATCCGGTGTGATAAATTTATTGCGATAGCGAATCCAGGCACCGTTAGGCCCACTCGGCGGTGTATAGGACGGTGCCTGACGATCCATTAAACGCAGGACGTAGTCCAGCCGCTTAGCCTGGCCAATAATGGCGTGCAGTTGCTCACGGTCGAAGCCGTGTTTCGCCACCATTTTGTCGATGAACTGTTCCGCAACAGGATTGCTGGCGAAGTCACCAAACATCGGCTGAACAGCATGAGACGGCTCCAGCAAAAAGCCGCCTTTAGGCGCAACCAGTTCGGCGGGCGGCTGCGAAGAGTGTGGCTTACTGCTACAGGCGGCAAGCAGGGCAAAAAGCGGAAGGTAAGCAAGCTTAAAACGCATCAGATATCCATATAACAGGCCAGACCAGGGATTTTAATGTTAATCGTTCAACGCGGATACATACAAACGAGATCGTAAAAAAAACACTTTTTTTAACAATCAAACCGGCTGTTTTGTGAAATGCCTCTACTGCTTTCTCTCTCATCAAAAAAATCATTCAGTTGGCGACCCGGCTTTGCTAACTTCGTTACCCGCTGCGGTAAGCCGGATGATGCAGGAGCCGTAAAATGGTACTATTTCCGCGCGGCATATGCAGCATGATGGTCGCTGCCTATCACCCTTGTTTAACCCAGCGAAAACCGTGACGGGAAAAGGAAGAGTCAACCTTGAGTAAGAATGAGATGAACAAAACAGCGCACATGGACTTGAGTACGCACACGCCAATGATGCATTGGTGTGTTAATGCTGATTATTAAAGATTATTTTCCACCAGAGAATAAAAACTACATTTTAACCTACATTTCTTTAACCATCTGATTTTAATAATTTTTTTTTGGACTAATCCAGCGTTATACTCCCTCTGTTTTCCCATCCTTCTAATAACACAGGGCATCTCCATGAGCCAATACCATGTATCCAGCAGTGAAGGCCAGTATGAGAAAGACTCTGGCGAACAAGTTTTGGCTAATAAGCTTTAGATCGCTACTTCTGATGAGATGGATCAGGCTGAACTCGTCCTGTTAGAACAATCCTACCAGTCCGTTTTTGAAGAACAGTTCCCGGAAGGGCAACTCAGCGTAGCCCTGCTAAAAAGCTGGCATCGCCGCTGGTTAGGTAACATCTACGTGTGGGCTGGACAAGAGAGGACGGTAAACATCAGCAAGGGCGGCTTTATGTTTGCACCTTCAGCACAATTGCCAAAACTACTGAACGAATTCGGCACCAGGTATCTGGCTCAATACACGCCATGTCGCAGCATGGAGGAAGAACAACTCATCACCGCTATCGCCATCACCCATGTCGAGCTAATACTTACCCATCCATTCAGAGGGGGGAAACGGACTATTAGCCGACGTGATGGATGTTAAGGGAGGGAAACAAACCGCTTTATCAAAGCTAGGAGCAAAACTAAACCCAGTATATTTCGGCTATCCATGCAGGCATGTCAATGGACTATGAGCCGATGAGGTACTGGGTCAGAGAAACATTAAAAAGGGATTAAACAGCAAGACGTAAATGGGAGAACTTTTTACGTGTCGCTTCAAGGGAAGCTTCAATCTTCTGAGAGGACTGCCCTGTTTCAACAGCCGTAGATGTTGCTACCGATCGAACGATGTCAGCGCGAGATGGCTTGGCGTAGCTTGCCTGTGTTTTTGAGGTTTTGCTCATAGTTACTCCCGAAAACAGAATCTGGGCGAATTCATCATCTTAGTATTATACCAAAATTTCCAAGCGAATTCACTCGCGTCTCTCAAGCACCCACTCAATACATTGTCAATGAGCGTAAGTGTCCCCAGAAAAAGAATGCAAGGCAGTATTGCTGCGGCACGCGAGGCGCTGTTCGGATCTGGAATGCACCTCGCAAAACATGTCGGAAATTATTAGACCGTAACTTGCCCGTTCAACAGTAGAGGAAGAAGCCAGTCGCGGAGTTTTTCCAATTCCGCATTCTTCTTAAGATTCTTTTGTTTTTTTTGGTGGAACGGCATCATAATATCATGAAATATTTTCACGAGATCTTTACTTGGAACACATACATGATGTTTATCGACAAAGGAATCAAAAAGCAAATTTTTTATACCACTAGTTTTACCTTCCCAGCCAAATAAAACTCCTTTGTTGTAAATATCATTCCACATGTAGGCAAAGTTGTAGAAATACATGTTGTCTTTGAGAGTTATTGCCTTGCAAAAATTAGAGCATATAACTGGGTGAGTGAAACGCTCTAACATTTCTTTAGTAATAAAGGCCATGCGTCCAGTTGATTGTGTAGGACTTCCACCAGAGATTTCAATAACAAAATCGTAAGCGGATAATAATTTTTTTTCGTTTTTTCCCAAGATGTATCTAACTGGCATCGATGTATTGCCATAACCATTCAGACCATTAATATCGGCACCTCTGATACAACTAACCTGAAGTGTATAATTTCCTTCTCTGTTTTCTTTCCCCCAATCTCCCGTTTTATCACTTGCAATCCAGTCCGATAAAGTATTCACACTCCAGCCCGCCGGAATTTCTCGTTTCAGCGTGGCGTTATACACCATTTTCCCACCGGAGGTTTTATAAGGTTTTCCGTCGGCATCAGGGAAATCAAACTGCACAAACCAATAGTCGTACAGCGTCTTCGCCATCGCTTCCAGTTCGGCGTTGATGCAGCTGTTGAGGGCGATATATGTGTCAATATTTCTAAGAATGCTAGCTAATTTTTTTTGTTCATCCAACGACGGAAGGCTAATTTCAAACTCAGAACAATCAGGCACTCGAATATGACTGACAATTGAACCAGTACTATCATGTCTGCGAAACTGGTATTGCAAATCCGGAGATAAAAATGAATATAATAAATAAGCTGAGTCCAATTTTTCAGGATCGGCTCTATATTGCATTATTCTTTGACCAAGAAATACAGTGTCCGTAAAGTCAACATAGCCGACTTCTCCCATCGGAGCCTCGCGAGTTAACAGTACATCCCCCTTGTCAACAGTTGCGCGCCGAGTCCATTTCTTGAATGTTTCTTTCTCAACATAACGGCATCCTGTCAAATTAATTTTTCCACCTTTAATATTTGGCGTACGGATCATTTTGTAAGGAGTTTCGTAATCAACATTAGGTGCAGTTTTGTTAACACAATCAACAATAAGTTCGCATAGTTCAGCTATTTTAACCCTCGGCCACTGCTTATACTTCATACTTCAGACCCGCCATTTGTTGCTTAATCTCCACTTCCAGCTCCCGCGACTGGCTAAACAAACTCTCCAGATTATCAGTAAACCCTTTCAATTTGGTGGCAAACTGTTCCTGCGTCATATCGGCGTATTCTATTTTCACATCAAAATACTGCCCAGCACTGAAAGAGTGATTTTTCGTAGCGATATCGTCATAGCTGACCACTACCGAGAATTCCTCTTCGCTCCACTTATTGTTGAACACTTCGCAGATTCGCTGCTCTTCTTCTTCGGTCAGTAACGTTTTCTGGTTTTTGCCGTCTTTGACCTTCCCCCCCAAATTCGAGGCGTCGATCAACACCACTTTCTCTTTGTTGCTGGCGTCAATAAACAGGATAGAGACGTTAGTGCCAGTGGTAGCAAAGATATTCGACGGCATGGAGACCACGCCCGCCAACATCTTGTTTTTCACCAGATGTTCACGAATACCTTTATCAATCCCCGACTGCGCGGTAATAAAGCCGGTCGGCACTACAACCGCCGCCTTGCCACCCGGCTTCAGGGAGAAAATGATGTGTTGCAGGAACAGCTGGTAAATCGCCATTTTGTCTTTGGCGGCTTTCGGTACTTTCGGTATCCCGGCAAAGAAACGTTGCTGGTTTTCCTTGCTATCCAGATCGTCGCGGAAGTCGCTGAAATCCATTTTAAACGGCGGGTTGGAAACGATGTAGTCAAAGTGTTTCAGGTCGCTGCCGTTCTTGTGGAAAGGGTGCAGAATGGTGTTACCTTGGATAACATTGGGGATCGAATGCACAAGGTTGTTAAGGATCAGGTTCAGTCGCAGCAGGCTTGAAGATTTTTGCGAAATATCCTGAGCAAAGATGCTGCAACGATCTTCACCGATGGCATGCGCCACGTTCATCAGCAGCGTACCTGAACCGGCTGAAGGGTCGTAGCAGCTTACGTCACGCACGACACCCTGCTGTGCTTTCGGCACCAGAATTTCCGCCATGATGCGCGCCACGGCGTGGGGTGTGTAGTATTCAGCGTATTTACCGCCGGAATTGCTGTTGTAGTCTTTAATCAGGTATTCAAAGATAGTGGCGTAGAAGTCGAATTTTTGTGTAAAGATGCGCTCGAAACTGAAATCGGCCAGTTTGTTGATGATGGCGCGGCAGAAATCGTCACGCTTTGATTCATCGGCGATGTACTGGCTGAGGCGTTCAAATAGCACTACTTTCGCGCCACCGTCAGTTTTCACCGCGAAGACTTCGTTGTTGGCGGAAGCGATGTCCATCAGGGTGTCGTCGAAGGTTGTGGCGAAATTCGCCTCATTTTGACGATTGTATAAGTACTGAATGAAGTGATGCGGCTTCAGACGCGCGGTGTCGGCGCTCATCTTCAGTTGCAATTTATCCCGCTGTTCTTCGCTCATCTGGTTGAGCGAGACTTCCCATTTTTCAGCGCCAGCGACGCTTTTATCCACCTTTTTGGCTTCAAAAGCGAACTTGTCGTTCAGGAATTTGTATAGGAATGCCTGAGTGATGATTTTGAATTCGTTACCATCGTTGCCCAGACCATAGTTCGCACAAATGCTCTTCAGACTATCGATCAAGGTTTTGGTTTTGTCTCTAAATTCCAGTTCTACCACGTACGTGCTCCGGTATTAAATTCGTTCAGGTATTCCGCCACAATCAGGCGGTTGATATCGCCAGCAGCTTTCGCACTGAGGGTGATCTTTTGCTGATTTTCAAAGTGTTCCAGCACGCATGACACGATCTGGCGTTCAAAGTAGCTTTCATTGCTTAGTATCTGGCTGTTATTCAGCACTTTTCCATCCGCATCCTGCTTGACACCAAGCAGCGCTTCAAAAATTTTACGCTCTGGCTCGCTAAGACCACCGTGTTCGCGCAGGCGTTTGTGGGTACGCGCGTATTTCACATCGCCCCAGTATTTCTGGCGCAGCAGGTCGTTCTGACGGTTCAGCTCTTTAATGCGGTCATGAATTTTATTGAGTGTGCCGATATTCGCAACCATTTCTTCCTGCGAGACTTCGCTAAGTTTCTTTTTCTTGAACAGGCGCTCCAGTTCGTCTTTCAAGCTGACGAACTGCGGGTCCTGCTGGTCGAAGTTGGCGGCCAGCGCTTCGCGGGTACGCCGCAGCGTCTCTTTCAGTTCGTCGGCCAGTACCAGCTCTTCTTCGCCCACTTTATGGAATTCGAAAATTACTTCTTCCAGCGCCCGGTTCAACAGGCCGGAGAGATCTACGCCCTGCTCCAGATCCGCTTTCAGGTTGAGTAAGTCGAGACGGTGGCTGGCTTCGCGGTAAAGGATGTTGAGTTTATTGAAGTCCAACGCCTGGAGAAATTCAGTGTTGCCCTGGAGGCGGATCAGGTTGTAAAGGCTGCGGGCGTCGGCCAGCGCGTTTTTCAGCGCCAGCGCGGTTTCCCGATCCTGGATCTGGTTTATCTGGTCCGTGAAGATTTCCGCGTTTTCCGTATCGAAGCTGAACAGAACGTCTTTGATGTGTTCAATTTCTTCGTGGATCTCTTCCGCTGATTTGAACAGGCGGGAGTAGTGTTCCATTTCATCGCCCAGTTCAGCCTGTAGCTCTTCGAAGTAGGCTTTGTTGGTGGCGTCAAATTCCTGGCGGATATCTGCGAAGTCCACCACGTAGCCGTAGCGGAAGTGGTTATAAGTTCGGTTGACGCGGGTCAGCGCCTGAAGCAGGTTGTGTTTTCTGATCATCCGCCCAAGGTAGAGTTTTTTCAGCCGTTTGGCGTCAAAGCCGGTGAGCAGCATATTGTAGACGAACAGTAGGTCAATCTCACCCGCCTTGAATTGTTCCACCCATTCTTTACGTTCCTGCTTGCTTCCGATGTCGTGCAGGATCAGAGCGGCGCGTTTGATTTTCCGTGTTTCTTTGGCGTGGATCTGGCAAACGGCAGCGGGTTCTGCGGCCTGTAATACAGGCATTTCTTCGGTGACTTCATCGGCGACGGTGGGCGCTTCGGCATAATCAGTGTTGAATAACTCAAACATCTGTTTGGCCTGTTCAGAGCTGTCGCAAATCACCATGCCGCCGATAGTATCATCATTCAGCGCGCCCCGGCTTTTGGCAAAGTCGGTGACGATGTAGTTCAGCATCGGTTTGACGAAGCTGGGATGAGCATAGATGTATTTGCGATCCACATCGCCCATTCTAACTTCCACATCTTTTAGCGCCTGTTGCAGGATCATCCGGTAGTTGGTGGCAATTTCTTCGCGAATCAGGCGCAGCGTGTAGCCGTCTGCAATGGAGGCGTTGTAGTAGTATTTGTGGATGTAGTCGCCGAAGAGATCGCGGGAGTTGTAGTCCGTTCCCAGCAGAGGCGTACCAGTCAGGCCAATTTTGATGGCGTTGGTGTCCGACTGACTTAAGTTTGCCAGGAAGCTGCCTTTGGGGTTGTAGCTGCGGTGGACTTCATCCAGGAAGTACACACGTTGGATGTTGATGTCGTAGTCTTTGGTGGTGACGACGTCCGGGTCATCGCGGAATTTCTGGATATTGACGACGGTGATTTCCGCTTTGCCATGGTGATTATGCAGCGCCTGCGTCGCTTTAATGTCACGCGTGAAAGCTTCGCGTGAGTCGATAAGGTGAACGATTAAGCCACGCGCAGTAAATTCGCGTTGCGCCTGCTGGAGCAGATCCAGACGATCAACAATAAAGTAGAACTTGGGAATCACCTGCTGGTTCTGGAAGTAATTCGTCAGGAAGCGCACGTTGTAATAAGCCAGCGCGGTTTTCCCGCTGCCCTGGGTGTGCCAGATGATGCCTTTTTTCACGCCAGCGTTGAGTTTGCGCTCGATTGATTTAGTGGCGAAGAGCTGCGGGTAACGCATGATGTGTTTCTGAATGCCGCCTGGTTCGGCGACGTACACCAGCGCATAGCGCAGGATAAATGCCAGCCGATCCCGGCTCAACAGCGCGGTACACAGGCGGTTGGTCGGACGGTTGTGATCTTTGTTGGTCTGAAATTCCGGGTTGGTGCGGATCACTTCCAGGTTGTTGTCTTTCAGAACGGCGATTTCGATTTCTTCTGACAGCGGTTTCAGTAAGTTGGTCAGGTTGAAGAGTTCTTCTTCGCGGAAGTAGTTGAATACCGGGTTGCTGTAAGAACTGCTGGCATAGAATGCCCCCTGAATCGGCTCCGGATCGCTATCATCATACTCCATGTTGTTCGAGAAGATCATGAACTGGGTGATGTTGGCGAAGCGTTTGAATTTGGGGTTCTTAAAGCGCTCGTTGATGCGGTTGCGCTCTGCAAAAATGCCTTCGCGGTTGTTAGGCTTTTTCACTTCAATAAAGATCAGCGGCATGCCGTTAATCAGGAGCGTGATGTCCGGGCGGAACTCTTCATCACCATTTTCGCAGGTCAGTTCGGTGACGACATGGAAGCTGTTATTGTTGAAGTTGTCGAAGTCAATCAGTTTGATACCAGAGCGGTCGCTAATTTTTTCGAAGAAGGCGCGGCCCAGGTCGTCGTTGTCGAGAAGCAGCGTGAGATCTTTTAACAGGCGTCCGATATCGTCAGGCGGGATCCCGGGGTTTATTCTGCCAATCGCAGCAGTGAAGAGGTCAGGGAAGATGTTGGTTTCTTTGTCCCAATCTTGTTCTTTCAAGGACAGGTAGTGGTATCCCAACCGTATCAGGTGGAGGATGACGGGGATTTTTACCCGAGTATCTTCAGTGAATTTCATCGTGTTCCCTGTTTTTGGTTTTTATCGCGTCTCATGTCATGCTGCGCTTCACAACCCCAGAACGGCTGGCAACAATGCCTGATTGATTAGCGTCTATGTTACACCTTCCCTGTTAGCTGCCCGAGTAAATTTGTTGTTGCGCTATACTCTGATATTTTTGGGGGTAGTGACACACACAATTTGTCAGAGCATGCCCGTAATTTATGAATGGTTACCGTGCTGAGCTGGTTAATGTTTCACTTTCAATTTAAGGTACGGATGGTTCCAGCGTATCTCACAGTTGGTAACGAGCCCGTCATGCTCAATCGAACTACAGATGCCCGGAATGGCCAGAATTGTCTCGTATACTGCCTTACTCTCTATACCTTGGATCATATGAGACAGCACGCGCCGACGAATACTCGTGGTTATCTTGTCAGGGTTAACCATAAAAGTCTGACGAACGGCATTACGTATTGCCCAGCCACGACCGGGGCAGTTGACATGCTGATCAAGATAACGCGCAACCAACTTTTTAAGTACCTCCTTCACTAGCTGGACAAACTCAATCCATTCATCAGCCTCTTTCATCGCCTCACTGTAGCCATACTGATCACAAAGCTCACGAAACGCAGAGCTATCTTTTTGATTACTTTAGTAGTTTACTAAATTCAGCCCCGTTCCCCTCTCGGTAGCTTAACAGTCCCCTGCAGATCCAGGCGAAAGCCATATTCATCAAAGAAGCGCCGCTTGGTTTCTTGGTCAATCTCGATAAATGCTGGATGACGTTTATTGCAGCCAAAGGCTTTCTTATGTTTGTATGCGCTGAGATTGTGATGTTGCAGCAGAAAAAGAATGGTGGATCGCAGCTGTTCTATTGTGTCACTTCGCCAGCTGGACCGCTGCTCTTTCAACTCCACCAGATACAACAGATTACCCGTGGTCAGCATGCCGTCACAGCGCCCGCGCCCCGGTTCATCACCGTCCTGCAGCACGCACTTATCAATCGCGGTAAAGATAACTTCGAGCTGAGCCCGGTTATCAACGGTCGCCACCCAGTCTTGCGGGTTATCGATATCCACATAGGCGGGTGTGCTGTTCTGGTTGTCACAGATGCCAAAGGTTTCCTGCGTAAAAGGACCGCTTTGGCAGGCTGCTTTAAAAAAATCCATTTAGAGCTCCTCTTCCAGCTCCAGAAGCTGATCAAACAGAGTATTACCCATCCGCAGCCAGTCATTCAGCAGATTTTTATCCGAGGGAATTCCCTCATAAGTTGCCAGCCGGGTAACGCTGCCATCATGATCGTTACATTGGTAGATCGCTACCTCATCCGGGTCCAGTAATGCCGTATCCGGGATCAGGTCACTTAGGTGGGATAATAACGTGTTCTGCTCACTCTCAATGATACGCTGCTGCAGATGTTTCCCCTGCACCGCAAGCGAGAGATAGCTGACAATGTAAGGACTGTGGGTGGTCAGCACCAGGCGATTGGATTTACCCTGATGGTTAAAAGCCAGCAGGCTTTTCAGCATTTCCCATTGTGAGGACGGGAACAGATTCTGTTCCGGTTCTTCCACAATATTAATAAAGGCGCTTTTGTTAAAACGGCTCGAAAGCGCTGAGACAGCCACCCGCTTCTGCTCCGGAGTCAGGTTGTTATTATCAAAAATACTCGTTATCTCCTGTGCGAAACGCTCTCTCTCATCGGCGCTCATTGACTTGTCCTGACTCTGTTTCTGCACGGCATCCGCCAGATGCAGACTGACCATGTACAACGGTACAAGAGATTGAAATCCGCTGGAGGCATCCGTCAGGCGCAGTCGATGGCCGGGGCCTTTCAGATTAACGATATCATTGAGTTTGTCATATTCGATCTCAGTGTCATTAATCGGCAGTTTTACGGTTTTCGGCAGGTTCTGCTTTGCCAGTTCAAAAGCCGACAAAAACTCCTTCAGCGACTCAGAGGAAAGTTTCAGTTCACTCGGGTTACGCACATACGAGATAAAATTACGTTCAGCAGGGACATACATTACCTGCGGCAGCGCATACTGCTGGCCATGCATCTCTGTAATGCTTAACTGGTTCGCGCTATAACGGATTGCCCAGGCTTCACCCTCGTACTCAATCACCGGCTCTCCGCGCTTATCCAGGTCCTGATAATTTTCCAAGCGGTGATAACTGAGAAACATGTTTTTGAAACGTCCTTTGCGCTCAAACCATTTCTTCGGATGATCGCCACGAACCAGCGCTTTTTCAATCCAGCAAAAAGTGGAAAACAGTTTAGCGAGGGTACTCTTACCCGCGCCCTGGTTGCCAATAAACACTGTAACAGATTTAAATTCGATCCAGCCGTCAGTGTCCGCCGGCCACGGCCCTAACGGCCCAAAGTTTTTAATGCGCATACGGATCATCATTGTATCTCCTGTTAGGTAAATCGCTAGGTTCCGGTTGCCACCACTGTCGGAAGCACTCATCGCCAGCTCGCTGCTTTCATCTTATTCTAATATATGAAATTCGTGATGTTTTTGTTATCCGGCTCAGGCCGTTTGTAGCCCTGCCCCCAGCAGTGCATGCAGCCGCGCCTATGATTCATCCCTCCCCTGCTGCAGCATCACTAGCACGCCTTGATATTCACACTGAACGTTCAGGTCGTGGTCATAGTGGTACCCCTTAATGCTTTTCCTCAATCAAAAGGTATGGATGGGACCAGTCAGTTACCTCATCATATGAAACAAAGCCATCATGCTCCAGTGCGCAAACCCCCTTGTGGCTGGCAACATAATCGTAAACAGCCCGGCTTTCCATCCCCTGTAACATGTGTGACAGCAGCTTTCGGCGCATCACATCTGACTTCCAACGCTTACCCGCGGTAACATCTTTCCAGGTGATATTGAATGGCTGCCCTACTGCATTCGTAACGCATTTGCCGTAACGATTAGTTTTAGCAGTGCCTTCGTAATGATCCAGCAGCAACTCCAAATCATCTCGTAGAGGTTTCAGAAGGTGCTTCCAGCGTTTCAGTACTCGCTCAGCCTCGACCTTGCCTAACTCACGGTTCAGCAAGCGTCGGGTACTGGATTTAAGCGATAGCGTAACGAACCCAGCGTTGAATACGCTGGAAAACCTGAATTGTTTCACCAGTTTTTCAGCAACACGTAATACCCGACAGATATATTGAGTTTCCAGAACTTCCAGCGATTCGGCCGAAATGCCAATACTCAACAACTCATGTCGTAGTATCTCAAGCTGGCATCCCTTGATGTCATAGTTCACACCACGTGCCAGACACGCCCACTTCATGCCAGAAGGCAGACTTTGAAAGCCAGTGCCAATCTCAAAGGATCTCCCGCCAATGTACGCAGTCTTATAAGATTGCCTGTAAGAGACCGTCAACGGTGATTCCTTCACCAAATTCACGCCTGTTTCAGCCAGTCGCGACAGGAAGTTAAAAATGAATATTTTGTTCTTCTTCGTGGGATTCTCATTATAGTAATCCAGCAGTGCATCCAGATTGATTTCAAGCGGCTCGAGGTTGTCCCAGACACTCACTACCAGCTCCCTGAAGGCAGCGTTAGGGATATCGCGTTTAGACTGATTATGTTTAGCATGCTGCCCACGATCAATGGCAATCCCAATCAGTTCATCTATTGAGTAACTTTTACGCTTGTTGAAAATGTCAGTCAGATAATGGTAGCGATCCTTACGGCTAAGGTATGCCTCGCGGTCGTTGCCAAACAACTTACGCAGAAAACGTTGAGAAACAGCATATTCCCGGCATGAGCGTCGAGCATTGGAATACCCGGTTAGTTTGATGATTCCCACACCTGCCAGCGCCTCCATTGCGCGCTCATGGGTCGGCCCACTTTTCTTGAATACTCCGGGGAGTTTCGCCCTACCCAGCTCAAAGGGTACTGGCACAGAATAAGACCATTTCTTATTCGCTTTAATCTTTGCTTTCTTCTTGTTCTTACGACTACAGGTAGTGACACAAATAACATGCTGAAGAAATACTGCTATATTACGATAAAATGGACGTTTTAAGCTTGGCACACCATTATAAGGAATACTGAAAACAACTTCTTTGAAATAATCCAGCGTTGAATCTGTTACGAGGATATTATTGTGCGTAATATATGGTTTCATAATTCACCTGTATATAGGCAGAGCACCATGCCCTGACCCCATTTATTTACAACTGAATTACGCAAAAAATCACGCGTGGACCCAACAAGGTTCAGATGCTAGATAATGATCATAATATTGGAGGCTAGAGCCTCATGATAGCTGACACTGGATAATGGCTATAGTATGTAATGACATATATACAATAATATAGAGATAGAGTGTATATAGAGCATAATAGACACTGCTATATACCTTGTAGACGCAAATAGCGAATAAATATCAGCTCAGCCAGAATGGGATTAGCGGATACGTAAAACGCTATCGGTTATTAAGCGGTGCAACTCCATCTCGGTAATATTCAATAGCGGTTGTAGACACATGTTATTTCTGAATTTTGATCTTTTGATACCTCGACTTTGCTCAAACTGCCGATCCTTGCAATTGTCAGAGTCAGGGAAAGCCATCGCCGGTTTACCCCTACCATTGTACGAGGTGCGAATCTGACAAAAAATGATACCGGTAGTTAGCCGGTCTGTCACACCAAAGTCTGGTAACGATAGGCGGTTTAAAACCTTCATTTTTCAGGTTTCTGATTTAACATGTCCGCAATTGCTATACCATGAAAACAAACGGCATCCCTGCCCTGCCAACATTATCCCTTCTTCAGACGCGATTGAAGCCACTTCTGCCGGTGCTCAAATTGCCAGTATTGCGGTTGCGCCAGAATTCCAAGCTTCTCCACCACTAGCGGTAACAGGGTCCATATACTCTCTGAATCAAACAACTCTATACGGTACTGCTTCATGAGTTTATCAACGCGCTTGTCAGCAGCATCTTTCGTTGGGCTGACGCACTTACCATTCAGCATCTCAGATGGCTTGTAATCAGCTCGGGCAACTGGATAAGGAACATACTCACCGAGTAATCGGGCAAAGTCAGGTTCAAGTCCAGGATCTACCAACGCGTTGCGGTCATAAAATGCGAGTTTAGATATCAGATTATCCATCTTTAGTAGATTACTTAACATGAGCTTTTGCTTGCCAGGGGACAAACGTAGCTCAAGACGCAGGAAACGGCGGAACTGGTGCTCATTAAGCAAAAGGAAAGCTTGCTCATACCGTTTATCAATACTTATATTATGGGCATCAGCCTTTTCGTATATTGATGCCACGATACTCGTAGAGCCAAGTCTCAGTCCTTCCTGTCCACCGTGTAAATCATGAAACTCCCCTCTCCGGACAGAAGCTAACCCAATCAAATAGTCATGGAGCTTCATTCCCACTACATCCAGTGCGTAATGGATAGTTGTTATCCATGCATTGCGCAATCCCCAGTACAGATACTTACCAATACGCCCTTCCTTCCCCAGCCACACGAATAAATCCGTTATCTGCTCAGAAGAATAGTGCTGGGGACTGATTTCTGTACGCTGAAAACCACGTTTGTTGCTCGTGGGATCAAAGTGAATCACCAGCATTATAGGGTGTTTGCGCGTTTTACCTTTCAGGCGAATTTCTACCACACTGCGATAGTGTCCACCGCACTCATCCTTGCCAGCAGGACGAACTTTTATCAGGTAGTCACCACCTGAGATAAGACCGAGCAACCGCTGTTTGAGTTCGAGATTTTTCTTCCTGCTGTGCATGTCCGTGACCCACGCTAGTTTATCTAACCCTCCGTATACAGACTGGCCTACACTATTCACACCCAGAGGAACTTTGCCAAGTAAAGATGTCACCCGTTCACGCTTAAATTGTTGCGTCATATTCTGTTCCGATAGCTCATAGCAGTAACAGTGATCCCCCTTTCATATGCAGGTATCATCACTGTTACTGTTTATATGGTTGGTATGTCAGGGGCTGTATGAGGCTTACAGATCACTGCGTATCGCTTATTCCGCGTGACAGAATCCAGTTTTGAACTTCATTTGATCCCCAGCCCACAGCCCGACCGCTATCACCAGTCAGTTTCTTAGATTTTGGAAAGTCTCCTTTAGATATGAGCCGGTACAACGTCGCGGACGAGATCCCGGTCAGATGAAGAACTTCTTTTTTGCGGAGAATACGGTTTGTGTTCATGCTTTTGCTCCTTTGAGCTGTTTCAGGAGCTGCGCTATTTACAAGCATGAAAATGGGCTGAATTAGGGACAAAATCGTGATCTTCACGGATTTTTGTAGTATTTGGGCTTTGACATTGCGTGAAGATCACGTTAAATACATAATCAACCATGATCTTCACGTTAAGTTACCTACCAGTCTTTCTGAGCATTGATGACACAACTGCGCAGGGAATTATTACGTGAAGATCACGCAAGCATGGCTTGTTGATTAATATAATGACTAACAGGCACCTTGAATGAAGGCAGGATTGGCATGGAAAACGAAGACAAAACGCGATTGCAGAACCGTCAGAGACAGGAAAAACGCCAGGGGAATCTGAAAAGACGTTATGGTAAAGCCTTCTCCCTAAATCTCAAAGAAGCGACGATGGAACGTCTGCTTAAAATCATCCCTCAAACCATAGTTAGGAAGAATGAAGAATCAATAACAGTAAAGAGAAGCCTTGCGGTAACCGAGCTGATTAACCGATATTTTCTCGAAAATACGGTACCCCGCCATTCCGAAATATCCGTCATCACTTATGAACTCTATTGTAAGGTTAGGGATATGCGTCTTTCAGGCAAAATAAGTCAAAAAATTGCTGAAGAGTTAAATGATGCTGGTCAGTTAATCCCTGTGTTTGACAACGACACTGGGCGGATTTCACTGGAAGAAGGAACCTGGAATATTAGGGATATATTGGCTATATCTGACACGAATAAAATCATCCAGATGATTGAGTCAAATGAAATGAATTATTAAATTTAACAACAATATACTTTATATAAGTTAACAGCAGTTAATATGACGGCTGGCACTGATTTTCATGCTATTACCGCGGCAGTCATAACGCGTTGTGGTTGATATATCTCTATGGCCCGCCAGCTGGCGTACAGTGTTGATATCCACACCCTGCTCCAGCAAACGGGTGATGAAAGTGCGCCGCATATCATGCGGGGTAAACCATGCAATGCTGGATGTTTGCTGTAAATCAGCCAAGATGCCTGTTAACCCGGTTGTTGTCAGCGGCTGATTGACTACCTTACCGTTGCGCTGAATTCGGCTAAACAGCACACAGTCAGCTTCGTTTGCGCTGACTTTAAGCCATGTCCGAATAGCCTTATCCACTGCATCCGCCACGTGAATCTCGCGGTATTTTCGCCCCTTCCCTTGCCTAACCGTCAGGATGCCGTTGTCATAGTCCCGGCGCTCGAGTTTAACCAGTTCCCCGGCCCGCAGGCCCGTTCCGCAGAGTATTAGGACAATTGCGGTGTCACGACTACGCCGAACCGATAGCGGATGCTGTTTTGCGGCCTGAATCAGCGCCCGGATTTCCTGCTTGTCCAGCGCCCTTCCTTTGCGCTGGATATCACCGCTCACGCGCTTCACTGATCGGATACGTGCCAGCGTTTCGGCATCCATGCAGTTGAGATTAAAGGCCGTCTGCGCCACGCCCCGGAGTGCTGACAGCGCCATGTTGACCGATGACACGGCGTAACCGTCATCCAGCAGTGCCGCACGAACTTTGGCAACAGCGGCGTAGTTAAGTTGTTCCCACGGATAGTCTGCTGCATCCGCACCGCGTTTAAGTATGCTGGCACTGCGGTTCAACAGGCTGGTGATACCTCTTCGCCCCGATGGTGCTAGACCGCCAATATACGCATCGAACACGGTTGTTTGTACCATAGGCACGACCTGACGTAACGCTGCCCTGCTCATGCGCGTAACCCGTGATAACGTACATTAAACCAGGTAACTTTCAGCATCACACCAGCCCCCGTTCAGCCATCGACACCGTTTCAGTTCCTGCCACGATAAAGTGATCAAGTAACCGCACATCCAGCATTTCGAGTAGCTCCTGAAGCTTTTTAGTCAACTTGATATCGCAACGGCTGGGCTCAGGCTCGCCGCTGGGATGGTTGTGGACAAGGATGACTGCGGCGGCATTATGTTTCAGCACGCGTTTGATAACTTCACGGGGGTGAACGCTGACCGAGTTTAGCGTACCCCTGAACAGGATTTCGCGGTGCAGCAGCTGATTCTGATTATCGAGCAGGATGATGCCAAACTCTTCATGTTCAAGCGGTGCCAGCTCAACCATCACGCACCGTCGAACATCATCAGGGGAGCAGAGCTGAACCCCTCGCTGATAGTACCGGCTGATAATGTCACGCGCCTGGTCAAGGATACGGGTTTCACGTTGGGTAAAAATGATCATGTCAGAATTCCCGTTCAATGAAGTAAATGGCGTCGGGAAACAGCTGGCGGCGGGTTACACCAGTACGGAGGGAGAAAGCTTTACGGGGCATGGTGGTTCGCCCGTTGCTGTCGAAGAAACAGAGCGTTTCCTCATCCATTTTGACCAGAAGGGACCAGTGAAACTGGTCGCTGAGCATAATCAGGCGGGAGTGGTCAGTAACGTCAAGAAACCGCTGCATTTCCCTGAACAGTCGCCCGTCTGTTACTCCCCGCTTCCCTGCAAAGGGTCTAGTGATTTGGACCGGGAACTGGCGGCTGTAGTGCCCTTTCTGCAACACCTGCGCTATCAGCCAGTCCAGACGGTCCTCTTCAATCCCTTCAGTCAGCCACTCATGCAAAGGCCAGCGCTGCTGGTAAGCCTGAATAAGCCGGTTCATTAACGGGCGTCGTTTCACCCTGCCGTCAAACAGCCAGCTCAGCATGTTAACCACGCAATAAGCACCGCAAAGACAGTCCAGTTCGCCCTGTTGAGACGCACGTATCCCTCTGTCAGTCGTCACAGATAATTCCTCATAAATTAGTGATGGTTAGTGCAGAGGGATTAGCTTTCCCACAGGACGGTAATGGTGTAGACGTTCATGGCGTGATACTGAATAAAGTTGGATTGCCAGAGTTCAAACAGCTCCCTTCCGGCGTTAACAGGCAGGTCACCAACATGAGCCAGAAAGACATATTGCTGACTCCAGCTAAAATCAATGTCCTTTTCCAGTTCGGGGTACACCACTCCCATATAACTGAAGTCGGTAATGTAATCAAAGTACCATTCATCATTGCGTGAAATAATCCGTATTTCGACAGGATGGTAACCGCCCTTCTCAGCGCTGTAACTCAGGTCTTTAAATAACAGACTGACGGCTGTAACTTTAGCTTTATGCGGCGGTGGATTTCCCACTTCATTTAATATGATATGTATCAATTCCTGACTGACGGGCATAGCCAGCCCTTCCTGATGTATTTTATTCATTTTAATTCCCTGTATTGGTTGACGGATAGTTCATTAACTTCACTCAATGGAGTGTCAACTGAATCAAGTCTGTGCAGATCATACTTATATGCCCATTCATTGACTGCCTGATAAGGACGCACACAATCAGTCCAGTATCTTTTCATATAACTTGCCTCACAAAAGGCAGTGTCGTTAATGTCTATGCCATAATACTTAATGAAGAGTTTATTAACTAATTCCTGCCATTGTAATAATGAATACACAATATCCCCTGTCAGATATAGTCATAATGGTGTTCTTTAAATACAGTCAACCCTCCAGTGAAGGATTAACAAGAATGAACGTTTAAAGAATATGATGATTTAAATGGCTGGCTACAATTAATAACACTACCCAGCAATGAAATTATACCAAAAATATACTTTCATTGCAAATAATAACAATAGGAAACCAATTCATGATTCAGAACAGAAGTAACTAAAACCGTTTTTTATTCATTAATAAATAATGGCATACTTTTCATTCCGCCATGTCAGACGGGTCAGGGTTCCGGGGTGGTTCCTTCTGTCTGACATGGCGGAAAACATACGCTATCACACCTTCCCGTTCAGCTTCTCAAAAAGGCGCTTACGCTCATCTTTGGGAAGCTTCATGATTTGCGACGCCAGTTCAGAAACGTCAGGCCCCTGCGACGTCAGATCTTCCTTAACCCGCTTCAAAGCCAGCTCAATCAGCAGTGACCGCGAAGCGGGTGACATATTGCGATACAGCTGCACCCAGAGGCTTAGCTGGCGATCACTGTCGTTGAGGGTAAACGCTTCGCCCTTAGCCCTGATTCTCTCATCATCAAGAGACATTGTGGCTGCGCTGATATGGTAAACAACGCCTTTCCCGGCAGTCCTTTTACGACGTATTTCCGGGTGCAGGGATGCCAGCTTTTCCAGGCGCATCCTAGCGCCACGCGCAGTGCCCGGCATCCCCTCTATATGAGTGAATTCCTCTGCTGTCAGCCAGTCTTTAGCCTCTTCAACAGAAGCTTCAGGATGAGTAGGTATAGCCGAAACTGTTCTCTTACTGCTCATATAAATTTCACCAGATATCAATGCGTTAATATGAAAACCAATAAATAGATACCAAAAGAACTTGAAAGGTATCTTTTATTCGCATTTAATATCCATGTACTGATTCCATGGAGTTAATACTGTGCGTAACTCAACAGCATCGCAGAAAAAGCAGAGCAAAGGAAGTTCAGGGAACTGGCATCGTGCCGATATTGTGGCAGCCCTTCACAAGCGAGGGTTAACGCTGGCGTCGCTTTCACGCAGTCACGGCCTTGCGCCACGTACATTAAATAATGCCTTAGAGCGTCATTACCCCAGAGCTGAGCGCATTATTGCCGGGGCTCTGGATACGACACCGGAAACATTATGGCCGGAAAGGTATGCCCTTAAAAATGGACCTAATAGCAGGTAAAGGATGCAGCCATGGCAACCACCATCACTGAAATAACAGAATGCTTTGAGTATTTTTTTAGTTCTCTTTATCGCAGGGAGTTCGTCAAAACCCTGCGTCTAAACGAATGTAGCGAGCGGGAATTACTGCCTCTGGTACGTTGCTATTTGCTGGGTTGGTTTGCAGATAATGTCTCACCGGAAGTAAAAAGCAAGCTGCCAGGAAATGTATCCGGGCACGGTTACATTGATTTTATCATTGATGATGTAGCCGTTGAGTTTGCAGTACGTAAACCAACTGCGGCACGTTCCAATGTCTCCGCGACCGTCAACAGTACAGAAGTAAAGAAATTGATGAAGCACGACGGCAAAGCCTTGCTTGTGCTGTTTGACTTCTCTGACACGCCTTATTCAGAAGAACAGATCGAATCTTTCCGCAACTGGCCCTCTCTTGGTCGAGGGAATCATCGCAAGTCCGCATTCAACGTCGTTTATTTCTTTGTGGAAAAACGCAGACCGCTGGCACTGGGGAAAATCACCAAAAACATCCGTATCACTTAACAGGGAATTAATTAATGAACAGAAAACTGTTGGCCTTATTGATGGCAGCCATAACGCTACCTGTCGCAGCAGCGCAGTACGTAAAACCCGGAGCAGTTCTAACCCTGAATCCGGGAAAGGACAATGCTGAATTCAACATTAATGCCTCAACGGGGGATGGTTCGGGCATATGCAATATGGAGGGTACGGCAAAGCAAATAGCTGCCGGAGAAAGCCAGAAGCGTCGCTGGCTCTGGAATGACAATACCAGCCAGTGTGTTGCAGTAATTGGTGAACTGAATAACGGCAAGACCAATGTTATGACTCGTGGTTGCGAAGGATACTGCGGGGCTTCTGCGGCAGGCGCAATGGATGGTCTATTCAATAAGAAGTAAAAAGTGCCTTAATCAACGAAGGAATCTTAGATGAAAAGAACAATGCTTCTGGTATTAATAGCGGCTGGTTTGCTGGCTGGCTGTGGCGAGACAACGCCAAAGTGTAGTAGTGATGACGCAAAAAATCTGGTCGTGGATATTGCTCACAAACAAATAGAGAAACAATTTGAGCAACTCAGAAACTCGCAGATGTCAGAAATGGTGCCGGGAAATACTGATAGCCTGCTGTTAAAGGTAATTAACGTCAGAACATTAAAACATGACTCCTCTGTCGATACTTATCAGTGCGCAGCCAATCTTCAAATGACCATGACAGATGAACAATCTAAACTTCCAAATACAACCAGCATACCGATAACTTACAACATCCAAAAGACAGATGACAGTAACGGGAAGTTTTATATAAACGTATACGGATTGTAATTACTTGAAGGTCGGTTCATTGAACCGACCATTATAAAACAGATTAATATTTTATTCCTTTTTTATCTAAATAATCCTTAATGCTTTTAGGCAAAGATTCTTTATCAATCATTTCGTATGAATTTCCTTTAGAAAAATACTGTTTATCCTTAACCACCGTACTCTCATCCAAGAATAGATCTATTTTTTTAACACTAGTCTCATCTATAATTTTGGCCCACAATGTATTATCCTTAAGTAATTCAGGATATGGGTATTCATTTTTTATTATTGGGGGGATATTAAAATCCTTCACTAAATTATTCATTTCAGCAAAAGGGATGTTAAACTGAAAAGCATACCCACCAAATGAAATGCGCGCAAATAGAAAGGGTATATTTATCAAATCAAACTTTCTTTCATACAAATCCACAGTTATAAATGGATAAATATTCCTCACTGGCCATTTTATCTCAGTAAAACAAAATTGTGATCTATCCTCGTCTTTAGTCTTGTAATCACCCTTCAACCATTTGATGGTTTTGTCAAAGTGTACAAGTTTATCTTTAGGTAAAATTGACATTGCCATTTTGACAAAAATTTTATAAACATTTTGAGGATGATATTTTTTACTTTCCTCAACTATCATAAACTCTTCTGTTTCGCTATAATAAGCACTATTTTCAGTTGATGCAAAAACAAAGTCGCCATCAACTATATCAATAAACTCATTATCATTAAACTTTGTTTTAGGGACACCATTTCTTCCGTTTATCTTACCTGTTGTTCTGGCTACACCTAAGAAACGTGCCAGATCATTCTCTAAAAGACTAAAAAACTCATTACAGGTATTACATTCATCTTTAGCTATTAGGTTTTTATTACCAATGAGCGTAGGCACAGCATGTGCCAATTTGCTAAAAGAAGATAACTTAGGAGAAACAAGATTGCCAGATTTTATAGATTGCTTTACTACAGGATCATTTTTATCATATGCCCCACAGTATCGGCATTTATTTTTTTTACTGACATGGTGATGCTTTTTATGATTATCCACATGAGAAACCAATAAATTATAAGAAGATATCACCTCCATCATAACCATAACTGGAAATTTTCTTTCCATCGTTATCATCCATTGAAAATAACTAACTTGGCCTCTCATATATTATACATTCCTTTTGGATTATAAAATTCAGTTCTACTTATAATCATCTCTACATACTAAGCTATGTCCATTGGCTACAGAACTTAATTTAATAACTAAAGTTAAGACCGACTGTAAATTCATAAAATCATTTAATCTTGAATCTTTTCATTACAATACGGCTAGTTTTAATGTGAATTATTTAATTCCTCAAGATAATCCGCCCATACCTGCAACCACTTCCGACACTCAGCATCATACTTATACAAATTATAAATCCCTTCAACGCCGCCACGTGTATGCCCCAATACGGCCTCTGCTACCTCATTTGGACACTGCAAACGAGATAAGCCCGTTCGTACTGTACGACGCAGATCGTGCGGCGTCCAATGAGGTATATCAAGCATTTGACCGCTTTCACGTAGACGCCATGAGTTTTCAGTCAGGTACTTCTGCTGGATTGGCTTCTTCGTCGCCTGTGAAGGGAATAGGTATTTATCAGAGGTGAGGCGTAGAACTTTAAGAAAGTCGATAGCCTGAGTCGATAACTGCACATAACGCTCTACCCCAGTCTTGGTTTCTCGCAGATGTATAGTGCCCTTATCGAGATCAACATCCTCCCAGGCCATGTTGCAGACTTCACCTGTTCGGCACCCTGTCCAGAGCGTCAGCCGCAGCACGTTTTTAATCGTTGGTGTATAAGCCGAACCCGGAAGCCATTTAAGAAACTTTCCAAGCTCGGCCTCGCTCAGTACCCGTGTCCCACGACCATTTGTGAGCTTGATTCTGGTCTGTCGTAAGCTGGATTTTGCTAACAACGCCGGATTCGCAAAACTGTCATCAAAACGACCAAGGCCAATAGCAAACTCATAAGCGAGTGAAAGTTCCCTCAGAACATTACCAGCCTGTACAGGTGCGCCTCGGGCTACAATACCATTAATTAAATTGATGACATCCTGTCGCGTAATCTCAGCAGCATTTCGGGTTCCTAAGCTTTTAACGGCGTCACCATAGAGAGTACGACGAACCTCGGCTTGCCCTTTAGGCTTTCTGGCACCGGGGATGATCCTCCCATCCTTCGTTTTACGATCCTCAATACGCTCGGTAAGATACAGCTCAACCAATCCTTCAACCGTCAGCACTGCCGCTTTCGGTTTTTGGCTCTCTTCTAATAACCGTTGCTTCTCATCTTTTAGCTCAGACGCCGGACAGCGCCCTTCACTTCTGATTAGTTTGAGTTCTTGCAACTTCATACGTGCCATTGCGAGCGAGGTTTGCGGGAAGCTGCCAATTTTTACCTGTGACAGCTTATTGGTCACTGGGCTAGTATAGCGGTAGAAAAAGGTCTTGATACCAGAAGCACCGCAAGTCACACGCAGTCCCCGGTTCTCACCCGTATCAGCCTTGTTTTTGTCCCCAGGCTTCATCATTTCGACCGCTTTGGATGACAAAGGTTTGCCTGCTGGTTTATCCGTCATATAAGATCCATTTTATGGCTAACCACTTGATTTATTAAGGCTGAAATCCAGCTTTTCTTTCCAAGTGTAGGTTGTGAGTTTATTGAGTGCAATTATACCATAACCTACATAACAACCTACATTTCGACCTACACTTACAAGTGGGTTTTGGTGATTTTTTATGAGACAACGTGATATCTAATGAGAATAACAAAAATCACAATTTATTTTAAATTCAATTGGATATGTAGATTATGTCGCTGAATGACAATGTGAACTTGGATTCGCACACCCCAATGATGCAGCAATATTTACGCCTCAAGGCTGAGCATCCGGATATCCTGCTGTTTTATCGCATGGGCGATTTCTACGAGCTGTTTTATGACGATGCCAAACGTGCCTCTCAGCTGTTAGACATTTCCTTAACCAAACGCGGTGCCTCGGCAGGCGAGCCGATTCCCATGGCCGGTGTGCCCCATCACGCCGTCGAAAACTATTTAGCCCGGCTGGTACAACTCGGTGAATCAGTCGCCATCTGTGAGCAAATTGGCGACCCTGCGCTGAGTAAAGGCCCGGTGGAACGCCAAGTCGTGCGTATAGTTACCCCGGGCACCATCAGCGATGAAGCCCTGTTACAGGAACGCCAGGATAACCTGCTGGCGGCAATTGTTCAGGGGGCGCGCGGCTATGGTTATGCCACGCTGGATATCAGCTCAGGCCGTTTTCGCCTGAGTGAACCTGCCGATCAGGAAACGATGGCGGCAGAACTGCAGCGAACGAATCCTGCCGAGCTACTTTATCCGGAAGATTTTGCTGCGATGGCGCTTATCGATCAGCGTCGCGGTTTACGTCGCCGTCCGCTTTGGGAGTTTGAAATCGACACGGCGCGTCAGCAGCTCAACATGCAGTTTGGCACACGGGACTTAAACGGTTTTGGTGTTGAGCAGGCGCACCTGGGTCTGCGCGCCGCCGGCTGTCTGCTGCAGTATGTGAAAGATACCCAACGAACCAGCCTGCCCCATATCCGCTCTCTTAGCATGGAGCGTCAGCAGGACAGCATCATTATGGATGCGGCCACGCGCCGTAACCTTGAAATCACGCAAAATCTTGCGGGCGGAACAGAGAACACGCTGGCCGCCGTGCTGGATAAAACCGTCACGCCAATGGGAAGCCGGATGCTAAAGCGCTGGCTGCATATGCCGCTGCGTGACAGTAGTATCATCGCGAAACGACAGGCATCAATTGCCGAGCTGCAACCGCTCAGCGATGCGCTGCAACCCGTTCTGCGCCAGGTCGGTGATTTAGAGCGTATTCTGGCCCGACTGGCGCTGCGAACGGCGCGCCCGCGTGATCTGGCGCGCATGCGCCATGCCTTTCAGCAGTTGCCGGAACTCAACGATCTGCTGGCAAACGCCGAATCCGCCCAGTTGAAAACGCTGCGTGCACAGATGGGCGAGTTTAGCGAACTGCGCACTCTGCTTGAGCAGGCCGTTGTCGAATCCCCCCCGGTATTAATCAGGGATGGTGGCGTTATTGCGCCCGGTTATAACGCCGAGCTTGATGAGTGGCGAGCACTCGCCGATGGCGCAACAGATTATCTGGATCGACTGGAAGTTCGCGAACGCGAAAAGCTCGGTCTGGATAGCCTGAAAGTGGGCTTTAACGGCGTTCACGGCTACTACATTCAGGTCAGCCGTGGCCAGAGCCATCAGGTGCCTATCCACTATGTTCGCCGTCAGACGTTGAAGAACGCAGAGCGCTACATCATTCCAGAGCTGAAAGAGTACGAAGATAAAGTCCTTACCTCCAAGGGCAAAGCGCTGGCGCTGGAGAAAAGCCTGTATGAAGGCCTGTTTGACCAGCTGTTGCCGCATCTTGAAGCGCTGCAGCTCAGTGCGGCGGCGCTGGCCGAACTGGATGTCCTGAGTAACCTCGCGGAACGTGCCTGGACACTTAACTACTGCCGTCCCACGCTGCACGACAAGCCCGGGATTAAAATTACCGCGGGCCGCCATCCGGTAGTGGAGCAGGTCCTGAAAGAACCTTTTATCGCGAACCCGCTCTCTCTGGCCCCACAACGCCGCATGTTGATCATCACCGGTCCGAATATGGGCGGTAAAAGTACCTACATGCGCCAGGCGGCGTTAATCGCCCTGATGGCCTGGATTGGCAGCTTTGTTCCTGCCGAAGAGGTGGTCATTGGTCCACTGGATCGTATCTTCACCCGTGTGGGCGCGGCAGATGATCTGGCCTCCGGGCGTTCGACCTTTATGGTTGAAATGACCGAGACGGCCAATATTCTGCACAACGCGACAGAAAACAGCCTTGTCCTGATGGATGAAATCGGCCGCGGCACCTCGACGTATGACGGTTTATCGCTGGCCTGGGCCTGTGCGGAAAATCTGGCTAACCGTATTAAAGCGATGACCCTGTTTGCGACGCACTACTTTGAACTGACGACCCTGCCTGAAAAACTGGAAGGCGTGGTTAACGTTCACCTGGATGCAGTTGAACACGGCGATACGATTGCGTTCATGCACAGCGTGCAAGACGGGGCTGCCAGTAAAAGCTACGGACTGGCCGTAGCTGCGCTCGCGGGCGTGCCCAAAGAGGTCATTAAACGGGCGCGCAATAAGCTGAAAGAGCTCGAAACGGTTTCCAGTCAGTCCGCGACGTCAAACATTGACGGCTCGCAGTTGCCGCTGTTGGTGGAAGAAACCTCCCCTGCCGTGGAAGCACTTGAGGCACTGGATCCCGATACGCTGACACCGCGACAGGCGCTGGACTGGATCTATCGCCTTAAATCGCTGGTCTGATCACTGCCGCCCTTGACTGGGCGGCAACTGACTGCGCGTACACCTTCTCTTGCGCCCGCGTTTCCCATTCTGCTGGCGCATTTTTCTGTTACTGCTTTACGCTATGACCAGCCGTTAAAGCGGTGTCATACTGCTGTCGTGTGCCTGTCGTGCTGCGATCGTGTTCCTGTCGACGCTAACCGGGGATGCTGCTTACCGATTGTTTACTCTTTCGGAGACTGCACTATGCGTAACCTGAATAAAGTCAGAGAATATCGTCTTGCCCGCGCCTGGTCACAGGAGCAACTGGCCGAAATGGCCGGACTCAGCACCCGAACCGTACAACGCATTGAAAACGGTGATCCACCCAGTCTGGAAACGTTGAGTGCGCTGGCGGCCGTCTTTGCGTGTAAAATCACCGACCTGACCAGCGAGGCATCAGCGGAGAACGGCGAAGCGTTGGACAACTACATTTCAGATGCCCGCCTGCAGCTTGCTGCCGAGAGTCGGTTTTACCGTTCTCTGTTTAGCGCCGTGGTAGTGTGCACACTGCTGTTCGTCCTCAACCACTTTACCTCGCCGAATGAGCGCTGGTCACTTTGGGTCGCTGCTATTTGGGGAGCCTTACTCGTGGTCAGAGCATTACGCCTGTTTATTTTCAAGGAAGCGATCCGCCGTTGGCAGCAAAGACGGCTGCAAAAGTTATTGCGCAGGCAGGGGTAACTTAGCGGGTTGCGCCTTCCTGTTATCCTCACACTTCAGGAACAGCTTATGCACTGGTACAGTCAGGACGCGTTTGCAATTCGTCTCGAATGGGGCATCGCCGCACTGGATCATCTTGCCGGCAATGTGGATGCCATTGTGATAGTGGATGTGATGTCCTTTTCCACCTGCGTCAGTCTTGCCGTGGAGAACGGGGCACGCGTGTATCCCTATCCCTGGAAAGATCAGACTGTCGTCCATTATGCGCAGTCCGTCGGTGCTGTCGCGGCGAACAGCGACAGGCGATTCGGTGGCGAAGGCTACAGCCTGTCGCCCCGAACGTTGCTCAGCGTTCGCCCTGGTGAAAGGTTGGTACTGCCTTCCCCTAATGGCTCCGCAACCTGCTTCCGGGCACGAGAGTGGGGCGTGCCCGTGCTGACAGGCTGTCTGAGAAACCTCACTGCCACCGCCGAGGCCTGCCGCCCCTTTAAACGTCTTTTGATTGTCCCTTGCGGCGAGCGTTGGCCGGACGGGAGCCTTCGCCCCTGTATTGAGGACTATGTGGTTGCCGGGGGGATCATTGCCGCACTTGAGCGAAACTCGCTGTCACCGGAAGCACAGACCGCTGTCGCAGCCTGGCACGCTCATCAGTTGCAGGATTTCACGGCGCTGTTTCACTGTTCGTCAGCAGCAGAACTGATACAGCGCGGTTTTCCGGAGGATGTAACATTGTGCCTGACAAAAGATGCGGCCCGTCGGCCCTGTTTTTTGTCAGGCGAGTATTTTGCCCTGCGGGCAGAGGCATAACACGCAGATAAAAAAAAGCGATGGGGTTAACCATCGCTTTCTGTTGATGTGCTCTGTGACGGCTTATTCGCGGAACAGTGCTTCAATGCTGAGGCCCTGCCCCTGCAGGATTTCACGCAGACGGCGCAAACCTTCAACCTGAATCTGGCGCACACGCTCGCGGGTTAAACCGATTTCACGGCCAACATCTTCGAGCGTTGCCGCTTCATAGCCCAACAGGCCGAAACGACGAGCCAACACTTCGCGCTGCTTAGCGTTCAGTTCGAACAACCATTTAACGATACTCTGTTTCATATCGTCATCTTGCGTAGTGTCTTCTGGGCCGTTGTCTTTTTCATCGGCCAGAATATCCAGCAGCGCTTTCTCAGA
>Ga0157370_10000980_pt1 | contig 36144 bp, 40 predicted proteins | sample C35metaG_FD_113463 | JGI IMG/M metagenome (GOLD analysis project Ga0157370, IMG submission 113463) | Corn rhizosphere microbial communities from Kellogg Biological Station, Michigan, USA - C3-5 metaG | ecosystem: Host-associated > Plants > Roots > Rhizosphere > Soil | place: USA: Michigan... | reverse complement strand
GGCAGTCTTCACACCCTTGGTGGCCAAGGTGCCGCCGCCGTAGTAATCCTTTAGCTCGTCCCATTCGAAGGTTTTGGCGTGAGAGCGATCCTCGCTGTGCCGATCGGCTTCGAGGAATACGACAGGCATACCTGCGACTTGACCCATCAACCGCGAACGACCGGCTTTCGTCGACTTCATTGGGTCGAAGCCTTCGTACCCCTCGCGGCCGAGCAGTTTCCACAGCAGGTTAAGCAAGGTGGTTTTGCCGGCGCCGGCCTCGCCGGTGGCTTCCAGAAAAGGGAAGGACTGATAGCGCGCCCGGATCTGCTCGCAGAACAGCGAACCGAAGAAGAACACCAGTGCGACCAGACCCTGGGCGCCGAAGCATGTCCACAGCAGCTGCAGCCACTGCTCGTTAAAGTCCTTCCCGTCACGCTGCAGCTTGATCGGCACGCCTTTCTGCAGCGATTTCAGCCGCAGTTTTCCGAACTCGAAATAGTCCTCGCTGTTGATTTTGTAGATCGTGCCATCCTTGATGGCAAGATCCCCAAAAACGTAGCAGCCGTATTCCTTGCTGTAGCCCACGTAGTCGATCGTGGACACGGTTTTGATGCCAAAAAGTTGATCCTTCATCAGCTTGTCCAGCTGCTGGCCGCTGCCGGTGTACATGGCACCGGCAGCCATGCCGAGCAGGCGTTTTTTGAACTCGCTGGCCGCTGATAGCTGACCACTGGTGAAGGTGTTCTTCACGCTTTCTGAGTCGTGAGGGAAGTCCACACGCACGTAGTACCAGGATTCGTCGGTGACTTCGTTGCGTTGAAAGTACAGCGCCTGTGGGTAGCAGTTGGCGATCTCGACGACGCTGCCTGACTGCTGCAGAGCCTTCTCGCGCTGTTGCGACTGGTTGAGCAATTGGTCGTCGTGGTTCTCGCTGTCCTCGATGTCCTGCATCGCCCGGTTGAACTTCTCCATGTCCAACTTGAACCAGTACAGGCGGCTACCGAAGCCCAGGTGAAATTCACCGCGCTTGTTCCAGTCGTACATCAGCAAGGCTTTCTCGGCGGCACTCTCTGCCAACAGCAGCGCGCCCTGGTGACGTACCTGTTTGAGGTCAGCGGCAATTTGGTCAGCGCGTTCGCTTTCGTCGTCGATAAAGCCCCAGCGTTGATGCAGGTCGTTCCAGTCGGTCTTCCGTCCGTCACGGAGAGGGATCTGCGCGGCCTCACAAACAAATCCCAGCGCTCGCGCCTGCTTGGCCCAGCGTTTGGTATAGGCATGTGCACCTGGTTCGTTGTCCAGCGCCCAGACCAGCTTCGGCAGCTTCCCCTCACGGTCGCGAATGAGCGCCCGTAGGGATTCCTCCGGGAACGCATTCGAAGACATGGCGGATACGGCTGCGATATCGTTATGCACCAAGGCAATCGCGTCGAATATGCCTTCCACAATCCAAATTTCTTTGGCTTCGAGCAGATCCACGCAGGGCGGGCACCACCAAACACCTCGATAGCTGTCCTTCGATTTGAAGCGCGCTTTCATCTTGCCGAAGCGGCTCGGTCGGTCGATCAGGCGCTCCCACCAACCGCCTTTTTCCAACGCAAAGCGAACCGTCGCGCTGCCGGCGTTGTGTTCGACTGAGTAGAAGCTTTCCTGGGTGAACCAGCCTTGGATCAACTGAATGTTGAAGCCCCGAGCGAACTCCAGGTAAGCACGGGCAGTAGCGTTGGGATCTTGATCGGTTATCGGTGCGCGCTTGCTCCAGTCCTCAAACAGATCGTCGTACAGTTCCTTCACATGCATTGTGTGGGCGCATTTCTCGGGTCTGCCACATATCACCAGCCACGGAGCCTGAATGCGGGTGTACAGCGTTTTCTGCCGGCACTTCGGGCAAGTTCCGCCGCGCATGTAGTGGGCGTCTGACCGTTGCTTAAGTCCGTAATCGTTTTGCAGGCGCTTAAGCACGTCGACGCGCAGTTGCTCTTTCATGGTTACTTCACTTTCTTAAGGCAGTGGGAGAGGGCGCCGATCAGATGTTTCTGAGCAGCCATCACGGGGCAGTTGGCGAGAATCGAACCGTGACGCAGGCCTTCGGGGATAAAGCGGTATTGGTCTGCGTACCAAAGGTCATTGAGGCTGAGACGGTACTGTTCGCGCAGGTTGGCCAGGAGTGCCTGAGCCTGTTCCGGCGGCAGCTTTGCGTGGATGTTCAGGGCGTTTTCCATCGTCAAACCTCAATTTCGGGCGCAGCTCACCCAAACCCACGGGAATGGGGGATCGGGATTTTTTGGAGTCGGGTGTTACGGAGTGGTGATGCGGAAACGCCCGTTGTCCGGTGCGTTCAGAATGCGTTCATAGATCAGGCTGACGGGGATGGCCCACGCCTCACCGGTGCCTGTGTCCGTGATAACGGTGTGAGTAGGCGTGCTGGTCAGAACATCCAGACGCTGCCGATCGCTGGCTACAGACAGATCGCTGTAGGCCAGGTGAACCATTTTTTCGGCGGTAGGAGTCAGCACGTCAAAGTCGGCAACCAGGTGTTGGACTGCGCGTTTCAGCAGCTGCTGGTCGTCGCTCAGGTGTTCGCATTGGTGACGCTCAAGAAAGACCAACGCTGCGGCTTTGAGCATGTCCTGATATTCCTGTACTGCAGGCAGATTGTTCATTGGGATTTTCCTGCGCGGTAGAGGGCGATCGCTGCCAATACTTCGGCGTGGCGGGCTGCTAAGTGCAGGTTGTTGGCATCCAGAATCAGTTCGGCTTCTTCCTCACTGATTGATCCGTCCTCAAGTGCTTGAGCAATAGCCTGGTCGACGCAACCGCGTTTAGCTGCTACCTGCAGGGAGCGGGCATAGAGTTCGACGTTATCCAGCGTTTCCGGGTTGGCGACTGGGATGAAGCGGCCCCCGTACATTGATGCAACGTAGTTCGCCAGGTGATAAGTGCCGCTTTCCTGTTCGAGCATTAAAATTTGAGCGTCGCTGAGAGGACTGCAGCCGGCGTTTTCGTAGGCATGGTTGTCGAACTTTTTAAGCTTCAGTCCCAAGCGTGCGGCAGCGGCCTCACGTCCTCCGGTATAGCTGCGGATGATCTCGCTCATAACTTCTTTACGAGTATCTAGGATCAGGCTTTTCATCTTCTACTTTTCCCTGTTGAGCGCCGCTATTACTGTTCAATCACACCGTCTTTGATGCCGAGTAATACTGCGGCTCGGTGTGCCTCCCCACGGCGACATTGGCTTTGGCCACTCAGCACCGCGTATACGGTGCTGGGACTCAACGCATGTAGAAGTGCAAAGTCTTTCGCGGATTGCCCGCGCTTCTCTAGAGCTCTCCGCGCTTTCTGGCGGGCTTGCTCGCTAATACTCATCTTCGGCATAGTGCAAATCCATGCAATTTCATGTGGTGTGAAATGCAGAATGGTGCATCTTGATGCATTTGTAAATATTTGGGATGAATAATTTTGCATCTTTCTGAAGAAATTGGTTCTCGCCTGCAGGAAGAACGGAAGCGCTGCGGCATGACCCAAGCTGAGATTGCCGACGCAATTGGCGTTGTGAAACGAACTCAAGCGAATTACGAAGCCGGGACAAGTGATGCTCCAGCTCCCTACTTGAGTAAGGTTGCCTCGCAGTTCGGCTTTGACGTTCCTTACATCCTTACCGGCGTTCGTACAAACCTCGCTGAAAGTGCGTTGAGTGAAATCGAAGACTGCTTGATTAAGCAGTTCCGCAGCATTTCTGAAGAAGATCAAAAAGCGATTCGCCGTTTCCTTGAAGCTATGGCTGACGATGCGGCCCGCCACCGGCCGTAACTTGCAACAAAGCTCATGACTCATTAGTCGCGCTTCCATTCCAATGCGGTTTGCCGCCCCGATAACGTCGATTCAGCAATGCACTTTATGGAGTAGTTAGCATGTTGGATCGCAAGAAGAACGATCAAATCAACCTCGAACACGTCGGGTCGGAAAGTACCGTCCTCACAGACATCGAGCGTCGACTGATCGATCTGTATCGTCGGCTGAGTCGCGTTGAACAGCAGCAGGTTCGTCGCGTGGCCGAGATACTGGCAATCAACCCAAAGGAAAAAGTAGGGGGCTGAACGTCATTCTTTGAATGATCCCGATCGCCAACGCTGTAGCGTTGGCGGTTTGTACCTACGCTACCGCCTGCGATCCCAACTGCTCGAAAAGCTCCCGCTGCTTCGCCCTTGGCAACTCGCGAAACCGATCGATCAACATGCGTTCGAAAGTCTGCGATGAAGGACTTAGCGTGTGTGAGAAAGTCAGGTTCGACACCCACGTATGCCCACACTTCGCGTCCAGGCACTGGCAATAGAGTTTTACGAACTCCGTCGTTACCTCTTCCCGTGAAGCAATCCGGCCTTTGTGGCCGCACTTGCATACAACTCTCATAGTGTCCCTCCCCAGGGGCAGCTGATCGCCACCATATTGCCATAATTTTAGTGGCATTCGCTCCGAAAGGTGTCTCATGCAGTTATATCCGCTGCATCTGGCGCAGGTTTCCAGCTAAAGCGCCTGTCTTCGCGTAACCGGTCATTGAGCTGATTGAACAACTGGCAAATCGGTCGAATCTCGTTGCTGGTGTACACGCGATCGATCTTTTCAATGTCGCCAAACCCGCCGGTGTTCTCCGGGATGATGCCGGCCAGCGCGGGGTTCATCCGCCAGGCCGCGATGACATCGTTTCGGGTGATGTTCTTCACTTTCTCAAGCTCGTCTTTCGCCTGGAAGTCACCCACGGGGATGATCTGAATCGCGTTCTCTTTGCCGTTGGGGATGTTGACGAACATTGAGCGGAAGTTGCCCACGCCTTTGCTGGCGCTGATTTGGGCGCGCAGCTCGTCTTCGTCCTCTTCGGTCAGGTCGGGATCGTTGGTGTAGAAGATGTAGCCGGCGTGCGCGCCGTTGCTGTAGTAGCGCCGGCGGAAGAGGGTGGCGGCCTCATTCAGCAGCAACGCCTGCAGGCCGCCCAGGTAGTCCGGAATCCCGTAAATGTTCTGTTCCACGTCGTAGTCCAGGACGTGGGAGATTTCGTGCGCCTCGAACTCCATTTCCTTGTTGTCGGGCAGCAGCATCACGTAGCCGCCGTCGACCTTCACGCGCATGTTGATTGCCGGCAGGTGCTGCAGCTCCAGCACCTGGCCGAATGCGTTGGTGTCGTTGTAGAAGTACGCTTCACCAAACACCATGTAGTCCAGTCCGGCGCGTCCCATCGTCTCTGTGCTGCAGCCTGCTGAGGCGATGAACTCACGCAGCAACAGGTTGCGCTTGAACTTCGGAATGGCGCCGTGGTGCGCATTGGCGCGCAGCAGCTTGGCCAGCCCAGCCCGCGACACCGGCGGCTTGTAGATCTTGCCGTCGTCGCTGGGGAACACGCCCACGTACTCGCCGATGTTGCCGGACAGCACTTGTTCCGGCTCCCCGAACGTAAACGAGCGCATCGGCTGTTGCTGTGGTTGGGCTACGTGGTGCTTTCTGCGTTTGCGGTTGGCCATGGCTGTTCTGGTTACTCGTGACGTAGCGGCTACGGCGCCGCTTGTTGGTGTTCAAAGGTTCGTTGGAGAGGGCGTGCATCACCGCCCAGGCAATGTCGGCGTGACCGGTGGCCTCGGTACGGGATGCGCTGTAAGTGATCTGGCCGCTGTTGGTGGCGCCGCGCTTGATGGTCAGGAACGCCTGGGCGATGTCCGTCCAGCCCGCGTCCCACTCGATGCGACTGCCTTGAATCGTGTCCTGGGCCTTCAACACCAGGGCGTTTTTCGCCTCCAGGCTGTAGTGAATCGGCGTTGCCTTGGCGTAGAAGTCGCGCACCAGGTCGAACACGCCGTAACCCACGCCGGTGACATCGATGCCGATGTGCTGCACGTTGAAGCGCTCGGTCAGCTTCTTGACCTGCGCGGCCTGGTAGGTGAACGAGTGGCCACGCCAGCTGTGCTTTTCCAGAATCCGGAACTTCGCCCCGGGTTCAAGTGGCGGCGCGATGACCACGCAGGTGGCGTCGTCGCGTGTTCGGCTCGGGTCGTAGCCCAGCCAGACCGGGCTGTTGCCAAACGGACGATCCAGATCCGGGTTGTAGTCCTCCCACAACGACAGATCCGAATAGCAGCGCTCCAGATCCTTGAGGCTGAATGCGCTTTGGGTGCTGTCGATGAACTTGCAGTAGAACAGCTGCTGGAATTTGTCCTCGTCGTACTCCAGCTGCAGCTGCTCAAGGTCGAACAAGTCGCAGCCGCCTGCGATCGCATCGTCCAGGGTGATCGTCTTGCGCCACTGACCGTCCGGACACAGCGCGCCCTGCGTGTAAGCCGCCTCGCTCGGCCATTCGCCGCCGGCCTTTTTGCCGCGCTTGCTGTTGCGGAATTCGTCGCCCGACCAGAACGGATACGCCTGGTGCGACACGGCGCTGGGCGTCGAGAAATAGGTTTTGCGCCATTTCTTGTGGGTGCCCATGGCGCTGGCGACGGTGCTTAGCTTTTCGAAGTCGCGAATCCAGAAGTATTCGTCGACGTAGACGTGCCCGTGGTAGCCCTGGGCGGTGCTGCTGTTGGTGCTGAGGAAGCGCAGCTCGGCGCCGTTGCTCAAGGTGATCGGGTTGCCGGTCAGCTCGATGCCGAACCACTGCTGGGCAAACTGGATGATGTAGCTGCGGAAAATCTCGGATTGCGATCGGCTGGCCGACAGGAACACCTGGTTGTCACCGCTCAACACGGCATCCATGAACGCTTCGCCGGCGAAGTAGTAGGTCAGACCGACCTGACGGCTCTTTAGGATGTTCCGGACACGGCGGGTCAGCGGGTTCTGTTTCGCCTCGAACAGCTCTTTCTGCTAGCCGTACATTTTCGAGATGAACTTATCCAGGAAGTCCACTTCGGTAAGGCCGCTGATGTCGTTCTTCGCTTTTTTCTCGCGCTTCTTGCCGCCGCCCTCGCCACGTTCACGGCGTTGACCTTGTGGACGCTCGCGAGGCCCGTCCGGACGATCTGACGGCTCAGTCGACGCGGGTTTCGCTGCCAGCTTTTTTAAGCGCTCCAGCAGGCTTGTCAGCCGCTCCAGCTCTTTCAGCTCGGCATCAGTCAGCGGATCGATCTTTTCCAGAATCAGGGTGATTCGCCGGTTGACGGCACTCAGCGGTTCTTCATCCGTAAGCATCTCGTCCCAGCCGCCTTGGCGGATCCAGTAGTAGACGATGCGGATGTTAGGCAGCTTCAAATGCGCCTGAATTTCCTTCACCGAACAGCGGCGCAGGTAAAGGCGTTTTGCGGCTTCTTTTACTTCGGTCGGGTAGTTCATGGGCCGCAGTCTATGCGGCGAAAACGCCGGAAACGCGGGGTTAAATCCCATCATTCGCCTATATCCGGAAAATAGGAGAACGCCGAAAACCAACCGTTTGTTTGGGGCAAATCGGCTCCCTATCGTGGCGGCTCATTCAACGATTGAGCGCAGTCACTCACCATGCCCCGTTCCCTTGTCTCCTACTGGAAACGTGTTGCCACGAGCGGCCCGACCGTCGATGGCCGCGAGATTCTGCCCCAGGAACTGCGCGATATCGCCGAGACCTACACGCCTGCCAAATACACGGCGGTGATCTGGTGCGACCACGAACGCTGGCCAGGTTCCCACGGCACCGTTTTTGCCGTGCGTTTGGTTGAAGAGGGCGAGGATCTGGAGCCTGACCAAATCGCGCTGGAAGCTCAGCTGAAACCGAACGATCGCCTTCTGTACCTCAACGACCAAGGCCAGAAGCTGTTCAGCAGCATTGAAATCACCCCGAATTTCGCCGGCAGCGGAAAGGCCTATCTGACTGGCCTGGCGGTGACTGATTCGCCGGCGAGCCTCGGCACGCAAGAGCTGTATTTCTCCAATCGCACCAGCCGCGCCGCGTACTACGCCGCCTCGCAAGAACTCGGCCCCCTGCGTGAAACCGAGCCGCAGGGCGAGATCGGGCGCCTGGCCGCCATGTTTACCCGCCTGTTCCAGCGTTTCGGCATTGAAGACACGCCCACCGAAACCACTCCGCAAACCCCAACCGAGAGCAAACCCCCAATGGATGAAGCTACCGCAACGGCCTTGAAAGCCCTGCTGGCCCAGCTGCTGGTCGTCGCTGCCGGCATTCAGGCTGTGATCGAGCCTGCCGCCGAAGACGCACCGGAACCCGATCAAGCCCCGATCGATGACGTCAGCACGGCTGTCGACGAGATCGTCACCACGGCCGAGGAACAGCGCGAATTCAAGCGCAACGGCGGCGGCAACAAGGCAGTGCTTGCAGCGCTGACCAGCCTGCAGAAGCAGTTCACTGCGCTTCAGAACACCTCCACCGGACGTCAGTTGCCGCGCAATTCCGGCCCGACTGACAAATCCAAAGCGCGGGTGCTCTGACCATGGCTGCTCATTCCCTGAGCGCCTATGGCGCGAAAATGTACGCCGAGCTGCAGCTTGCCCTCGCCGAAACCTACGGCGTCGACCTGGCCAGCAAACAGTTCAGCGTGGAACCGTCGGTAGCCCAAGAGCTTAACGACGCCATCACGGCAAAATCGGACTTCCTCTCGCGTATCAACGTCATCGGCGTGAGCGAGATCAAGGGTCAAAAGGTTTTCCTGGGCGTATCCGGCCCGGTGACTGGTCGCACCAACACCAAGACCACCGACCGCGAAGCAAAAGATGCGTCCGCGCTCGATGACAGCACCTACGAACTGTCATCGACCGAATCGGACGTGGGCCTGCCTTACGCGAAGATCGATGCCTGGGCCAAATTCCCGGACTTCCACAAGCGCTATTCCGATGCAGTGCAGAAGCAAATCGCCCTGGATCGCATCATGGTCGGTTTCCACGGCACCCACGCGGCAGCGCAGACCGACATCGGCGCCTACCCGATGCTGCAGGACGTGAACAAAGGCTGGCTGCAGCAACTGCGCGAACAGGCGCCGCAGCAGGTACTCAAGGAAGGCAAGACGCCTGGCAAGGTCACCATGGGGCCGGGTGGTGATTACGAAAACCTCGACGCCCTGGTGCATGACACCAAGCAAATGGTGGACGAGCGTCTGCGCGATGGCGGCGACCTAGTGGCGATCATCGGTTCCGACCTGTTGGCCGCTGACAAGGCCAAGCTGTACGCCAAACAGGGCGACACCCCGACCGAGAAAGAACGCATCGAGGACGCCCAGGTGATCGCCACCTACGGCGGTCTGCCGAGCTTTAGCGTGCCGTTCTTCCCGGTCAACGGCGTGCTGGTCACCAGTTGGGACAACCTGTCGATTTACTTCCAGGACTCCAGCTGGCGCAAGCAAACCGTGGACAACCCGAAACGTTCCCGCGTCGAGGATTACAACAGCCGCAACGAGGGCTACGTGATCGAGCAGCTGGAAAAGATCGCGCTGACCGAAAACGTGGAGCTGGTGAAGTGAGCCTGGCTCTTGCCCACAAGCGCCGCACTTTGGCGCAGGGAACCGCTGCAGTGATCGCTGCTGCAGCGGCACCGCTGGCGTATTCGCCGGCGGAAGCCCTGAGCAGTCCGGCCAATGCCAAAAAGCACCTGCTCCTGCAGGAGGCGGCAATGGCGCAAGACCTGGAACGCCTGAGCGCGATCAAGGGACTGGCCGGACGGCAGGCACTCAAGCGTGAGGAACTGTTGCCCAAGTACCAGGACTTCATCCAGCGCTACATGGATTCGGGCCTGGTGATGCCGAACCCCGTCCTGGTGCAGGTGATGGTCTGGCTGTTCGACACCGAGCAGTTCGAAGACGGTCTGGAACTGGCGGACTTCGCGATCGAGCAGGGCCAGGAAATGCCGGAGCGCTTTAAGCGCAACGTGCAGACGTTCGTCGCTGACGCGGTGATCGACTGGGCTTTCCGTGAATACAACGCGGAGCGCAGTCCGGAGCCGTATCTGACCAACCTTCTGCCGCGTGTCGACGGTGAATGGGATCTGCCCGAACAAATCCCGAGCAAGTTCCACAAGCTGATCGGCATGCGCGCCATGGAGGCTGAACAGTGGGAAACCGCGCTCGAGCACTTGGAGCGCTCCACCGTGCTGTACGCGAAAGCCGGCAACGAAACGCGCATTGCGAAGTGCCGCAAAGCGATCGCCAAACAAACACCCGCCGTCACCGGCGCCCAATAACCGACTACCCCCCCCCAGCGGGGAACTGTGGACGTGTGTCTGCCATTCATGGACAGCCCCACGAAAAACAGTTTCCCCGCCCTAATTCGAGCGGTCAGCAATGAGCTTTTCCGGGAAACCCACCACTGTTGTGGAACAGGCGATCGAGAACGACGGCTTTTGGCCGAACCTCTCCGTGGCCGAGTTTCAGAAGGGCTATCGCCTGCCGGCGGAGTTCCTGGGCGACCTGCTGACCGACGCTTTGTTTATCGCGATGGCCGAGGTCAATACCGACCTGGCCAAGCTCAAAACCAGTTGGCTGGCAGCGGGCATCGTCGCCGTGGAAACAGCCGATCCGATGCTGCTGCCTGAGCGTGCATTCAAAGCCAAGCTGTACAAGCGCGCCGTGTATTGCCGCGCCAAGGCCAGCGCCCTGCAGCAGTTCGCCACCGTGACCCGCCGCGAGAGCGCCGAGAACACCGGCAAGGAAGCGCCGGAGCGTGAAGACACGTTTCTGGCATTCAGTCAGCAGGCTGTGCGCGCCCTGCAGGGCCGTGGCCGCATCACGGCGAAATTGCTATGACCAAGCTGCAGGCGTTGACCGCCTACCTGCTGGAGCGCCGCCTGGTCGAGCCTGAACAGCTCGACAGCTGGACGGAGCGGGTCAAGCTGTCGCTGATCTGGAAACCCGACGTCGACGGCATGCACTTTGCCGATATGCACTATCGCGCCGTGATCGTCCTGGAGCGATTCGCGGCCCATCCCGCCCGCATGATGGCCCTGGTGGGCAGTTGGCTGGAGAACTACGACGCCGATCGCGACCACCATGAACTGCCGGCGCCGGAATTCGCTGTCGAGCCCCTGGACAGCGATCTGTTCGACGTGGAAGTCACGCTGGAATTCGTCGAACCGCAGTATCTCTCCGAAGAACCGGACGGCGAGATCCATGCCTTCGGCAAGACGTGGGCGTTCATTCCGTTTGACCTGTGGGTCGCTGAGCGCGGCGAGGTGGCCACCAGTGGCGGGGCGTAGCACGTTCGAACTCGACGTCCGGGGGCGCTTGGGCGTGCGTGAGCAACTGGCCTTGCTGGCTTTGCCGCCACAACTGCGCCGGCGTTTGCTGAACCAGGTGACCAAGCGCGTGCTGACGATGAGCCGCAAGCGTCAGCGCGCCCAGCAGAACGTGGACGGTTCGGCGTTCGCCCCGCGCCAGGGCGAGAGCAAGGGCAAAAAGAAGATGGAAGCCGGCCTGGCCAAGCTGATGGTGGTCACCCGCGTGACCGCTGATGAAGCGGAATTGGGCTGGAAAAACGCCCTGACCCGATGGGTCGCCGCCCAGCAGCACTACGGCGTCAGCGAGCGCCGCACCGCCGCGCAGATGCGCCGCTGGAACAAAACCCCACCTGGCCTGGCTGCGACCGAGAAACAAGCCAAGCGCTTGCGTCGGTTGGGTTTTCGCGTGCGCCAGGCCGGCAAAAAGAGTCTGACCAGGCCGTCCGTGGCGTGGATTCAAGAACATGTGAATTACGCCAAGGCGGGTCTGTTGATCCGCATCCTGGACGACCAGCGCAGCGAGTCGTCGGGCGCGCAGAGCTGGGAAATCACGCTCCCGAAACGCCAGTTCATCGGCGCCGAAACCGAACGCGACACCGACCTGCTGATTCGCCAGGTGTTGCAACAAATCCTAACTTCACCCCGCTAACGAGGCACTGCATGGCACTCGGTCAAGTCACCGTCGACAATCTCAACCTGGGCCAGGGGCCTGTGAGCGAGATTGAGCGTTACTTTCTTTTCATTGGCCCCGCCGGCAAGAACGTCGGACAGATCCTGCCGCTGAACATGGACAGCGATCTGGACGCCGAACTGGGCGTTCCAGCCAGCGATCTGAAAGCTCAAATCACCGCCGCCCAGCTCAATGGTGGCCAGCGCTGGGCGTGCGTGGCGGCTCCGATCGCCGCCGAGGGCGATTGGGCTAGCGCATTGGAAAAGGCCCAACAACAGGGCTACTCCGTCGAAGCCGTGGTGATTACCAAGCCGGTAACCGCTGCCGCTGAACTGTCGGCCATGCATGACGCGGCGATCGCACTGAACAACACCTACGGGCGCCGCGTGTTTGTTATGGCCTCCGTGCCTGGCATCACTGCCGAACAGACCTGGGCGCAATACGTCAGCGAGCGCAAAGGGCTGCTGGCCAATCTGGCGGCGCCGCGTGTGCTGGTCGTGCCGCAATTGCATGGCAATGACCTGGGCGTGCTGGCCGGTCGCTTGGCAAACGCTTCTGTGAGCATCGCTGACAGCCCGATGCGCGTGGCCACCGGTGCCGTGCTGGGCCTCGGCCCTGTTCCGATCGATGGCGACAAAGTCCCGCTGACCTCGGCTGTGCGCAGCGAGCTGGATCGGGCGCGCTACTCGGTTTCGCAGACCTATCCGGATTACCCAGGCGTGTACTGGGGCGACGGCAACATGCTGGACACCCCCGGCAGTGACTTTCAGGTCGTGGAATACCTGCGAATCACCGACAAGGCCGCTCGCCAGATCCGCCCGCTGCTGATTCGCCGCGTTGCCGATCGCCGCTTGAACAACACCCCCAACAGCATGGCCGTCAACACCAACCAGTTGATGGCGCCACTGCGCGCCATGGCCAAGTCCACCACGTTCGCGGGTCAAGTGTTCCCGGGTGACATTGAGCCGCCGAAGGACGGCGATCTGGTGCTGACCTGGGAGACGAAAACCAAGGTCGCGGCCTACATCAAGCTCAAGCCCCACAACTGCCCGAAAGACCTGACCGCGAATATCGCGTTGGATCTTTCCACCGACAAACAGGAGTAACGCCCCATGGCGAAGATTGGCGGCAAGAATTTTGATGTGAGCCTGGGCGATATCGCGCTGCACGTCGAAAGCTGCACTTTGGATATCACCGATAACTCTGCAGTGGCCCAAACCCGGGGCGTGCCGGACGGCACCGTGGACGGTGACGTGGCCGCTGCAGGCGAATTCGAGCTGGATACCACCAACTTCAATCTGCTGATCGACGCGGCGCGATCGGCGGGCAGCTTCCGAGGCCTCAAACCCTTCGACGCGGTGTTCTTCGCCAAGGCCGGCGAAGACGAGGAACTGCGGGTGGAAGCGTTCGGCTGCAAGGTGAAGCTGTCCAGCCTGCTGGCGATTGACCCGAAGGGCGGCGAGAAGTCCAAACACAAGGTTCCGTTCGACGTGACCAGCCCTGATTTCATCCACATCAACGGCGTGCCGTACCTGGCTGCGACTGAGATTGAGGGGCTGCGCTGATGGTGGACTGGTTCGACCGCGCCCAGGAGCTGGAGCAACGCCAACGTGACCAGGCGATCAAGGCCCAGCTGAGCAAGGCTGTGCCGGTCGGGCCGAGCCTGACCCATTGCCAGGACTGCGACAAACCAATCCCGCCGGCGCGCCAGGCGCACGGCGGCATAACCCGGTGCGTCCCGTGCCAGACGGACGTCGAGAAGAGTACACGCCGATGACCACTGACGCCTTGCGCCTCGGAGCGCTGGAACAGAAATTCGCTGTCTTCGAACACCGGCTGGGCGAGCTGGAAGACCGCCACGAAACCGTCCCGACCCGTGTCACGAAGCTGGAGCAGGGTTTCGAACACATGGCGGGCCAGCTGTCGGAACTCAACGCCGGCCAGCAGACGCTGACCGTTGCGGTGAATGACATTGGCGCCAAAGTTGGCCGCTTGCTGACCATCCTGACGCTGGTTGGAGCCGTACTGCAGATGGTCGTGCCGGCACTGTTGCGCGTGTGGTTCCAATGAGCCTGCGCGGCAGGATCATGGCCGGCGTGATCGCGCTGGCCAGCACGCCGCTGGTGATCTTCCTAGGCACTTGGGAAGGCAACGGCCAGAACACCGCTTACGCGGACAAGCTCGCCGGCGGACTGCCCACGGTTTGCAAAGGCATCACCCGGTTCACGAGCCCGTACCCGGTCGTCGTCGGCGACTACTGGTCGCCCGCCAAGTGCGCCGAGGTGGAGCAGCTGGTGATCCGCAAAACGCAGCTGCAGCTGGCCGAGTGCATCACGAACCCGAACGTGGGCCAGAACACGTTCGACGCGCTGACCAGTCACGGCCACAACTTCGGCGTGACCAGCACCTGCGCCAGTCGAGCGGTCGCGCTTATCAACGCCGGTCGCATCGCCGAGGGCTGCAAAGCGCTGGCTTGGGCGCCGGACGGCAAGACGCCGGTGTGGGCCTATGTGACTGACGCCAAGGGCCAGAAGCGCTTTGTGCCGGGTCTGCACAACCGCAGGCTGGCCGAATCCCGGCTGTGTGCGGAGGGCTATTGATGCTGCGCGAAGCCTTATTCCTGGTCGTGCTGTGCCTGGTCGCCTGGATCGGTTTCGACGTACTCGAAGGTCAGCGCGACGAAGCCAGACGCGAGCGCGACAGCGCGAAATGGGAGGCCAGCGGCCTGCGGGAAGCGGCACGCATCAGCGGCGAAATGCTCGCCGAACGGGACGCGATCGACCAACGAAACACCAAGGAATTGACCGATGCACGCACTGAAAACGAACGCCTGCGCCGCGCTGTTGACGATGGCACTGGCCGGCTGTACGTCAGCGCCACCTGTCCCGCCTCCGGATCTGTGTCCGCCACCGCCGGCACCGCCCGCGTGGCTAATGCAGGCCGCGCCGAACTCTCAGCAGACGCTCGACCGGATTATTTCACCCTCCGAGATCAACTCGCCCAAAGCCGGCAAATGATCGTCGGACTGCAGCAATACGTCCGTGGCGTGTGCCAGCGATCGCCCGCGCACCAGGACACCACTTTTCCCAATCTCAAAAAGAGCGATACCCCATGAGCCAACAAAACACCGAAATCACCCTGGAAGTCGGCGAAAGCGAATTCACCTTCAACCTGACACCGGCGGACGTGACCAAGTACTTCAACGCCCTGACCCAAACCAACAAGGTCGCCCCGGGCAACAACCTGTTGATGACCACTGTCAAGCAAGAGGAAAAGGCCACGCTGAAACCGCTGCTGGCCAACCCGGTGATGGTGATGCAGTTGGCCGGCGCGTTGCTGGAGGAATACGCGCCCAACGTTGAGGTGATCGTAAAAAAGCGCTCGAGCACGCTGAGCGCCTGAGCGAAAACGGCCTGGGCCAACTGATGGCCCTGACGAACCGCTGGCTACCTGGTGTCGAACCCACGCCCGAGGCGATGGGGACGGCCAAGTGGCTGGAGGACGAACACTGGAGACGCATGGAATTTGCCGTGGCTAACGGCATTGCCCTTGCGCTGAACGGGTAACGACATTGGCAGACCGTAGCGCCAGCCTGGCTTTCATTCTCAGCTTGCAGGACAAGGTCACCGCGCCCCTGGGCAAGGTGAAAATGGGCTTTTCCGAGCTTGCCGATCAAAGTGAAAAGCACATCAAGACGATCGGCCTGGGCCTCGGTGGGCGGACGGCGGGCGTGGACGCGATTCGCGAATCCATGGAACCGGCGCTGGAAGTCAATCGCGCCCTGGGCGATGTCCGATCGCTGGGCGTGGCTGAGGACGCGCTGTCTGCGCTCAATGCCAAGTCGCTGGAGTTCGCCGTGAACTACGGGGAGAACGCCAAGGACTTTGTAGCGTCCGCCTACCTGATCGAGGGCGCCATCAAAGGCCTGGCCGGTAACCAGCTGGCGACCTTCACCAACACCAGCAACCTGCTGGCCAAGGCCACCAAGACCGACGCCGAAACCATGGGCGAATACGTCGGCACGCTCTACAACCTGCAGAAGTCCCAAGCCGATGCGATGGGGAAGGGCGCGTGGGTGGAAAAGCTCGGCGGCCAGACGGCGCTGGCTGTGCAACTGTTCCGCACCAGCGGCGCAGCCATGAAAGACGCCTTCAAGGAAGCCGGGGCGATCGCCACGACTTCCGGCGTCGACCTGGCTGAACAGATGGCGGTGATCGGCACGCTGAGCAGCACCATGGAGGGCGGCGACGCCGGCGGACGCTACAAGGCGTTTTTCGAGAACATCGGCGCCGCCTCCGAAAAGCTCGGCATGAAGTTCACCGACCAGCAGGGCAAGGTGCTGCCGATGATGACCATCCTGGACAAGCTCCAGGGCAAGTTCGGCGACCTCACCAGCGCGTCGGCGGGTGCCAAGCTGATGGAGGCCTTCGGCGGCGAAGGCGCCCAGGTGATCGGCGCGCTGGCCAAGGACACCGATCGGCTGCGCAACGGCATCGAGCAGCTGGGCAAGGTGCGCGGGTTGGAGAACGCCGAGCAGATGGCCCGGGCGATGGTTGACCCGTGGCAACAGTGGGCTTCCCTGGTCGAAGTCATGCGAGTGGTGTTCGGTCAGGTGCTGATCCCGGTGCTGTCGCCGTTCATGGCCAAGATGGTGGACATCGGTAAAACCCTGGTGCGCTGGTCGCAGCTGTTCCCGAACATCACCCGCGTGATCGGCATCACTGCGCTGACGATCATGGGCATCGTCGCCGCGATGTCGGCGCTGACCATGGTGGTGGGCATTGCCCGCATGACCTGGTTGGGAATGCTGACCGTCTGGAAAGTCTTCCAACTGATGGGGCTGCGCACCGTCGCGGTGTTCATCCTGCAGAAGCTGGCGATCCTGGCTTACGTCGCCGTGATTTACACGCTGAGCGCCGGCCTGGCGCTGATTCGCGGCGCCATGATGCTGTGGCAGGGCGCGATCTGGCTGGTCAACGCGGCGCTGCTGGCCAACCCGGTGGTGTGGATAGTGGTCGGGATCGTCGCCCTGGTGGCGGTCATTGTGGCGGCGGTCTACTTCTGGAAGGAGTGGACGAGCGCCCTGATGAACACGGCCGCGTTTCAGTTCGTCGCCGACAAGCTCCAGAAACTATCCGACTGGTTTAACTCCATGGGCGGCTGGTCGGGCATGGCCAAGGCCGCGTGGGACAGCATCGTCGGCATTTTCACCAAGGCCGTTAACGGCGTGATCGAGCTGCTGAACAGCATCCCGGGCGTGAATATCGAAGCGCGCTTTGGCGGTATGCCCGAGGTGCCAGGCGTCGACGCCGCTGCCAGCGCTTCCGACACCGCCAACGCTGCGCAGAAAGCCCAACAGACCATCAATGCGGCCATTCCAAGCCTGTCGCCGGCGCGCCCGTCGGCGGTGCCGCCGGGTGGCCTGCTGACCAGCATCCAGAACAACAACAGCAGCCAGAACAAGGGCACGCATGTGGAGAACGTGAACATTCACACCGGCAAGCAGATGACGCCGCTGGAGATGGAAAACATGGTTGCGATGGCGGTAGGCGGATGAGCGAGTACGTGGATCTGCTCATCGTCGACAACGACCTGGCGCTGGATCTGTCGCACCAGCCGTTGCTGGTCGACGACCGTGCCTGTATCGCCCAGGACATCGCCCACATGATCCGCGACAGCGGGCTGTTGGTGACGCTGGTGGCCGAACGCGATCGCCTGCGTCAGCGCGACTGCATCCAGCAGATGGAACTGCTGGTTGAAGAGGACGTGCGCCTGGTGCCGGGAACGGCGCGTATCACCGAGCAGGCGCCAGGTGTGTACCTGGTGACCGCCAAAACCATCAAATTCGGATCGATCGAGGTAAGTCTGTGAACGTCGATTTCAAAAAGGTGATCGCCGATACCGGCATTCCGACCACCGAGGCGGGGCTAAAGGCGGCATGGGAAAAAGAGGTTGAAGCCCAGGGCGCGAAAGTCGCCAACACCAGCAGCTATTCCCCATTCTGGCGAGTGATGACCGCACTGGTGACCAAGCCGGTTTTGTGGCTGCTGGATTTCCTGTGCCTGACCGTGCTGCCCAACTTCTTTGTGAAAACGGCGGTCGACGCCTGGCTGGACACGCTGGCATGGGCGGTCAACGTCGAGCGCAAGGGCGCGACCAAGGCAAAGGGCAAATTGCTGTTTACCCGGGCCATTCCGGACGGCGTGATGGAGTTGGAAAAGGGCATCGTGGTGCAGTCTGCCGCGATCAATGGCAACGTCTACAAACTTGTTACGACGGCGCCGGCGACGTTCCAGCAGGGCCAGCTGCAGCTGGACGTTCCCGTGGAGGCAGTCGAGGCCGGTAGTGGTTTCAACCTGGCGCCGGGGTACTACGCGATCCTGCCGGTTCCGATTCCCGGCATCGTGCAGGTGGTGAACAAAGACGGCTGGCTGGAGTCCCCAGGGGCCGATCCGGAACCGAACGACCAGTTGCGCCTGCGAGTGCGCAACCAGTTCTCGGCGGTCAATCAGTGGCACACCGACGCGGTGTATCGCGCCATGATTTCCGCCTTCCCGGGCGTGCGTCCGGATGGCGTGTACTTCGAACACGGCGCGCCCCGTGGCCCAGGTAGCGCGAACGCCTATGTGCTGTTTGATGCCGGTGTGCCGGCGGCGACTTATTTGGCTCAAATCAACGCCCATATCCGCGACCAGGGCAACCATGGGCACGGTGATGATCTGCTGGCCATGGTCATGCCAGAAACGCTGGTCAGCATTGCGGTGACCGTCTGGCCGTTCGCGAACCACACACCGGAACAGGTCTCCAGCTTGAAACAGGAGATCGAATTGTTCATCCGTGCGGCCTTTCGTGAGAGCACGCCCCGGGACTATCAGCCAACGCTGACCTATCCGCAGTCGCGATTCAGTACCAGCCGATTGACGGAAGAGTTGCACAAGCAGTTTCCCGGCATTGAGGCGGTCAAATTCACCCCCGTCGCTGACATCGTTAGCGGCCTGTCGATCCCGCGCCTGCAGAGCCTGACGGTGGTGATGAAGTGATAAAGCTCAAATTGCCGTTCTGGCTCGGCGGCACCGAGCTGACAAAGCTGGTTGCGGCCGCACAGTCCTGGTGGGAAACCGTTGCGGGTTGGTTGCGCTGGCCTTATCTGCAGATCGACCCCGACACCTGCCACCTGAGCATTCTTGAATTGTGGGCCTGGCAACGCGACGTGACTCGCTTCACCGGTGAGCCGGAAGCCCTGTTCCGGCTGCGTGTGAAGTACGCCTTTGTGAACTCCGTGGACGCCGGCAGTACCGCCGGCATGAAGCGCATTTTCGAGCGCCTGGGCGTGGGCTACGTCGAGATCGAAGAGCGGCAGCCTGGGCGTGACTGGGACGTGGTGCTGCTCAAGTTCAGCAATGCGCAACTGTCACTTAATCCGGAGTTGTTGCGGGTGCTGATCCAGCAATACGGGCGCACCTGCCGGCGTTATGACTTCGTGACCATTACCCCTGTGGGGCTGCAAATCGCCCTTTTCGACTTCAACAACGACCAGCAAACGCTGGTCGCCAGCCTGTAGGAGCGCACTGTGAGCGCCAGTATTACTTTGGCCGGCGAAGGCCAGATTGCCCTGAAGCAAAGCCAGAAAAAACCGCTGATTATCAGCAAGTTCATCTTTGCCAACGTACCAGGCTTGAAGCCTGAGACCCCGGTGAATCGTGCTGCTGGCAAGCCGCCGGCGGGACAGATTGTTCATGTCTACGACATCCCCGAGGAAAACCGAGGATTCGTCAATCCGAACCAGATCGTGTACAGCGCCCAAATCGGCTCGGACATCGGCGACTGGGACTTCAACTATGTCGGTCTTGAAGATGCGGATGGCTTGCTGTTTGCCGTCTCATACGTCCCACTGCAGCAGAAGCGCAGGAACATCCCACCGTTGCAGATCGGCAACAACCTCACCCGCAATTTCCTGGTGGCGTTTGATGGTGCGATGCAGCTTACCGGCGTGAAGATCGATGCCAGCACCTGGCAGCACGACTTTACCGTGCGCCTGGCCGGTATCGATGAGCGCGAGCGCCTGAGTAATCGCAACCTGTACGGACGTGCGTTCTTTTTCAGCAACTCGCTGATCTTCGAAAAGGTGGATTCGGGTTATCAGATCAATGGCGGCACTGCCTTTGTCGAAGGCATCCGCGTGGCGATCGCCAAATCCGAAGCCGTCACCGGTGTGATTCCGGTAGGCAAAATCTGGCTGGACGTGTGGCTGGAGCGTCGGTTGAGCGATCGGGTGGCCGCTTGGAAAGTGGTGTTCGGCGAGCAGGCCGATTACACCGATGCCGCCGGCGTACGCCACTACTGCGTGCCGCTGGCTGACTTCATTTCATCCAGCAACATCGTGGACTTGCGGGACGCCGAGCCAGTTGGTGGCGCATTGGTTAAATATTTCGCGTCGCGCACCGGCGACTATCCGCTGCTCCGTGCCCGGGGCACGACCAAGGAAGACGTGAAACTGGGCAACCTGCCCAACGCCAAGAGCGATGACCCCGCGACCAACAGCAGCGAGATTCTTGCCACCACCGCCGCGCTGAACAAGTCACAGCAACAGATGGCAGAGACCATGACGGGAATGGTCAGCCCGTTCGCGATGTTTGCGGCACCGGTCGGTTGGCTGAAGTGCAACGGGGCTGCGGTTTCGCGTACCACTTACAAAAATCTGTTCGCCCGCATCAATACCTATTACGGCGAGGGTGACGGCACAACCACCTTCAACTTGCCTGATTTGCGCGGGCTGTTTCTGCGTGGTTATGACGATGGGCGGGGGCTGGATCCCAATCGTGCGTTTGGCGTTTTTCAAGACATGATGATCCATTCTCACGCGCATACGGCGTCGGCTGCGGCGGTTGGCGACCATATCCACGCTGCTTGGACAGACGCCCAGGGCCTCCATGCCCACCGAGCGTGGACAGACGTCCAGGGCGGGCACAGTCACTCCGCCCCAGGCTCGCCCGGTATTGGTCAAGGCTCTGGAGGAATCAACTCCGTTCAACAGGCCGGCGGTGCTCACGAAACGTCGTTGGCAGGCGCTCACCAGCACGGCGTCGGAATGGATGGCGCTGGTAGTCACGCGCACAACGTCGGTGTTGGCGCCGGCGGCGCACACACCCACGGCGTGACCGTGGCCGCCGCCGGTGGTACTGAGACCCGGCCGAAGAACATGGCCTTACTTTTCTGCATCAAGTATTGAGATCGAGCATGACTGAAAAACTCGTCTATCAGACCAACCATCTGGGCATCTTTGTCGGTGCGGTGCAGGCCGAAGAGTCGCCGCTGGAGCCGGGCGTTTATCTGATCCCCGGCGGTTGCGTAGAAACAGCGCCGCCGGCGATTCCGGAACATAAAGCTGCCTGGTGGAATGGCACTGACTGGCAACTGGTGGACTTCTTCGGCGGCGTCGTGGTGTACAGCACCGAGACCGGCGAGCCGCGAACTCTGGAAGGCTTCGAACCGGTGCCGGCAGGCTTCACCATGAAAAAGCCCGGGCCGAACCAGATCTGGAAGAACGGCGAATGGGTTGACGACATCGATGCCGTGCTGACCGCACTTCGGGACAAAAAACTGCAGGCGATCGCCACCGACTGCGCGGCGTACATCGCCGGCGGATTCAACTCTAGCGCCTTGGGCGAGGTGTACCGCTACAGCAGTGCGATCGAAGACCAGGTGAACCTGAACGGTCAGGTGCTGCTAGGGATGGATGACGCCTATCCGTGCTACGACGCTGATCAGGTGCTGGCCTTCAGACCGCACACGATTGCCCAACTGCAGAAGGTCAGTCATGACCTGGTGCGGTTTCGGCAGGCGGCGCAGCAACAGGCCGAGACGCTACGTCAGGCAGTGGCCAGCGCGCTGAAAGACAAAGACCTCAAGGCGATGAAAGCCATCACCTGGACGCCGCCGGCATGACCTGGGCACCGGTGACGATGCGCTGGCCGGAGCAGGCCACGCAGTGGATGGGCGGGCTGTCCGCTGCCAAGGATCTGGCCACCCGCGAGCTGACCAGCACCGCGCAACGGCTGGCCGGTTTGAGCGGCTTGGCCAACACCAACCCGGGGCCGGTAGGCGGTGCCGCGAAAGGCGCCATTGAAGCCGGTCGGGCGGCGCTGGCTGAACAGTTGGGCCAAGTGCCGGCGTGCCTGGTGGTGACGCCATTCCAGAGCGGCATCGGCCAGGGTGCGGGCTACCAGCGTTTCCTGTCGGCGCCGAACGTCCTGGAACACCTGGCAAGAAAGTTGGAAGACGCGACCGACTCCGGGCGTCCAGCGGGGCCGCAATACGCGCTGTCGATTCTGTTCCTGGGCACGCGCCTGGAACAGTTGGCCAGCGGCCTGTCGCGGTTCAACGCCTTGATGCCGATCCCTGACCTAGTGCGAACAGAACGCCGCGCCCAGCACCTGGCGAAACTGGAAAACGAAAAGTGGGAGATCCCCGGCGCCGGCCCGTTGCCGCGCTGGCAAGCGTTGCCACTGGAACGCTGCACGGTGGTCAAGGCCGCCAAGCAATCCATGGCGGGCCAACTGGCCGTGCTAGAGGGCTACGCCGCCGACAGTTCACCGCTGGGCGATCTGGCCGCACTGTCCGCCCGCAAGACTGCCCAGCAGCAGGGGCGCGATCAGCAACTGGCTGACTTGAAAAACCTGCTGGCTGGGGACAACCCCGACGTCAGCATACGGGCGCGCCTGATTGGCCCCGGCAACTCCAGCGAGCTGCGTCAGGCGCTGCTGAGCGGCGACGCACCGGGGCATGAGTGGGTGCAGTGCGCGGGAATGCTGCTGGTCGGCACCAAGGAAGGTCTGAGTTTTGTACAGGAGCTGGTGGGCCTATGACGCTGTTACTCGACGGGCAAAAAGTCCAGGGGAAAAACCTAAAGGTCACCGGCAATCTGCGCATCGAAAGCGGCGACATGTCCGGGCAGACCAGCAACACCGACAAAGCGCACAAGGGGTTCAAGCCCAAGACGCTGGCCGTGTCGCTGATGATCCCCTTTGTTGATCGGGTGCAGTTGACTGACCTGATGCGCATGGCCGAAGCCACGGCGAGCGGCGGGGAGTTGCATCTGTACCGCGTCGTGAACGATACCGCCGAGGCGTTCGGCGTGCGCCAGGTGGAGTTCTCCGAAGGCGTCAGCGCCCGGGAGGCGGACAACCTGAAAGCCTGGCTGGTGCAATTCACCCTCAGCGAGCGCGAATCGAACCCGGAAAAGGTCGAAGGTCGACGCGCCGGCAACAAGGTCGACGCCCAGGGCGCCCCTGGCAGCGCGGTGGGCGAAGGTGGGGGCGGCTCAGGTTCGAGCGACAACCCGGAACTGAGCGGCTTTGAAAAGGTGCTGGGCCGCGTGGATAAGTGGCTGGGGAGTGAGCAGACGTGAAACTGCACAAGGTTCTGTCGATCAATGGCGCGCCTGTTCGCTTGGTCAACGAAGACGTTCGGCTGGACGCCACCAGTCCAGGGCGGGCGAACTTCACCGTTCAGTCTGCTGAGCCGCTGAAAGGGTTGGTGACGCTGGATATCGGCTACAACGACCGCACGCTTCAGCGCCACTTCATCGGCTACGTCGAGCGTTGCACCGCCGCCAATGCCAAAGAGCAGGTGCTGTTCTGCCGTGAGCTGGCTGCTGTGCTGGCCAACCCGTTGCCGTTGAACCTGCGTCATGTCGATCTGCGCGCTGTGCTGGCTGCCATCAGCGAGCAGACGGGCCTGCGCTTTCGCGTTCCCGATCGGCCATACGCCGGTGTGAAGGCACCGTACTTCTACAGCCTTGCTGCCGGATACCAGGCCATGGACAGCCTGGCCCGAGTGTTCAGTATTCCCGACTTTACCTGGCACCAGCTGGGCAACGGCGAAGTGTTCGCCGGCAGTTGGGCCGACAGTTTTTTTGGCGCCCGGGCGGCGCTGCAGATCCCCACGGAGCTGTTCGACGGCTACCAGGGCAACCAGAGCGCAATGGTGGCGGCCCTTCCTGGCCTGCGACCGGGTGCAACGATCAACAACGGTGAGCGCATTACCAGCGTGGCGCTCGCTAATGACCAGATGGCCATCCGATGGAAGACGCAATCCGCCGCGCTGTAGAGCGCCAGTTCCCCGAACTCACCGGTGGTTACCACCTGCCACGCTTCGCCCGCGTCATCGCCGTGGCCGATGCGCCGGCGGACGCTGGGATCTGCGACGACTTCCGTCCGCGCTACGCGGTCGATATTGAAGTCCTGGGCGCCGATGACGAGCCAGATCCGGCCATCCCGACGCTTACCGGTGTTCCGCTTCCGCTGCCTACGGGGGGCGAGGACATGGGCATTTATGCCTTTCCGGAGGAGGGCACGCGCGTTGTGGTGTGCTTCGCCTACGGCTTGCCGAACAAGCCCTACATTCAATCAATCTTGCCTCACGGGCTGAGCATGCCGAGGGTGCCGAAGGGTGACCAGGTGTGGCAGCACAGCGGCACGGCACAGCAGCGCGTCGACGCGGACGGCAACTGGTTACGCCAGACCGATGGCAAGATCCGGGATCAAGCGATAGAGCGCGAAGTAGAGGCCCTGGACAACCGCGAGCAGTTCCAGAGCCACACGCGGGCCGTCGATGACCACTCGACCGAGTCTGTCGGTGGTGTGAAGACGATCGAGGCGCTGGGCGCGCTCAAGCTGCTGTCGGGCGGTTCCGCGAGTCTGGCAGCGGTGGATGATCTACACCAAGCGACAGGCCGAGACTTGAATCTGGTCGTGGGGCAGAAGTACAACGCCACGGTGGGTGGCGATATGCATGAACGTATTGAGGGCTTGCGCCGAAGCTTGGCCGGCGAAGGGCAGCGCCTGGAAGCGCCGAAGAATTGGATCGGATCCGAGGGTGTGAACCTGTTTAAGATCGTGTGCGACATACTTGATTTGCTGCAAGAGATGAATATGCAGCTTGCAGTGCACACACATGGTCCGACACCCCCGCCCGGTAACGCAACTACGTTCATCACTGCAGCTGCATCGACAGATCGACTAGGAGTCAGGTTAAAGGCCGTAACTCTATGAGCTTAGGGCGAAATCGGGTGCCACCCCGCGTCCAAATGAACTGCAAGAGCAATTCACTGGACTAGCGAGACTTAGGGACGGGCTAAGGTTTTTCTGAGTCAGCAGATGCCTCTACTTTAGATCGCGCTTCCGCTTCTTGCTCGTTCAACTCCTTCTGACTCCTAAAGATAGAGTCAGCAAGTCTAGTGCCAGTTGATACCAGCTTAGATAAAACTCGAAGTTGCTCCTTGCACGATCTACTGTTTGTGGGCGTTGGATAGTTGATCGTGTGATCAATCTCTCCCCATATCTCTTCAAAAAGAGTTCTGACTTGGATCTCACAGTATATTGTGGAGTTTTGCTTGGGGCTTACAATGTAATGAATGCTCGTGTAATAAGTTTCCCTAGTTACTGCGCTGAGACCCAAGGACTCAAAGAATCTGCTGGCTTCAGGATCCCATGAATAAGCAACTGGAGGCTCTCTGAAAAACCAATCGCCTGCTTCTACTTGCTTAATTATGTGGGCGTGAATTTCGGGGAACTGGTCTTGATAAAGATGTAGAACTCTCACGCCTGCGAGATCGGTTACTTGCTGAAAAAGATTATCCGCTGTTATAGGGTTGTCATCTGACCATTTTCTGGAAATTTTTTCTTTTAAATGAGCGGAATCTTTTAGACGGCTTTTGATTGTGTAGATTAAAGGGTTGCCGTAACGATTTAAACTAGGCTCTAGCCTAAAAGAGTCGACAACGCCGTTTAAGAACTTTTCAAAAAAATGTTTTTCATTTTGATATGCTTCAACAGCTGCATTGATAATCGCTTCTCTAGGCATTGTGCTAGTCCAGTAGCTTAATACGAGATATCAGATCCTCACCAAAGGCTATATAGCTTCCCTTTGTTTCTTCGTACCGTTGGCTCGCCCCCCTCAAAGTATTAACGTGGTCTTCTTCGATGTTTTTGAGGGAAGGTACTTGCCACATGGGTTTGTGGTAATGCTGTGCCATCGAGGGGAAGGTGTTGTGGCTGTGCATAACAACTGTTCCACCAATAGGCTGAGCTAGAAGTTCGGCGGAAAGATGTGCGCGCAAATCATAACCGATACATTGCTCTATAGTGCTAGGGATTTGGTTGGCGTAGTTAAGATGCGCTTGGGCTAAGTCCCACTTGTTATTGTATCCACTATATTTTTTTGCATTGTAGATGGTGTATCCGAGAAAGGTTACAAATTTTTCAGGAAAGCTATGTCTTTTTTCCGTCGATATTAGTTTGTAAATTATCTCAAACTCATCTTTCCAAGAGGATAGGGCCTTGCCAATGTTTCTAATGCCGTAAAGAGAAAACAAGTCAGGAGAAGCAGGAACAAAAAAACCATCAACTGTAGAAATGATTACTTTGTTAAGTGAGCCCAGGCTTGGCGAGGTGTCAACTATGACATAGTCATAGTCGTGCTCTTTTGCATACTGCTCGGCGAGAGATCTTATTTTGGTAATGGTTCTAATTGCGAGTGGTTCGCCCCTATAGGTATCAGTCCAGCGGCTAGCAATTTTCTCTTCATAAAGGTGCAGTGTGAGCCTGCCTGGAATAATGTCTAGGTTTGGGCTGATTCTGTATGGTGGGGGGAGGTATTCCAGTTCGCCTGTACCTTCCTCGGTAGGTTTTAGTAGGTAATGCAAGCTTCGTGGAGTTGCGTTTAATACTCCAAACTGAATCGTGCCGACTCTTTCCTTCGATGACTCGAATCCTTCATCTATGAAAGAATCCTCCGCTTCCCAAATAGCGTGTACCACTTCCTGCTCTAATGAGTAGATCGTCAAGTTGCATTGAGGATCAGCATCGATCATCAGTACCTTCTTGCCGGATTCTGATAGAGCGTGAGCCAAGTGGTAAGTTAAAGTTGTCTTGCCCACTCCTCCTTTATTGTTGAAAACCGAAATAACTTTCACGCAGCCTCTCCTTGTTGGTTTTGGTATCTCAATTGCTTCGATGCAAAAAACGCTTAGCAGCTGCGCGATTTGGGTGAGAAGAACCCTCGGCCACACGGCTTCAAATACATATAGCTACAGCACCCCTTCATTCTAACGAAGCTTGGAGGCGCTCGCCAACACCGACCAAGGCAAAATGGCTATGAATCATAGACGAAATGTGAGAGCGATCCTGTAGGGAGAGATCAGGCAGCATTTTGCGGGTGTGAGGCTATTTGTTACCTGTGCATGCTGCCAATTCCACTTTAGTCTCTTGAATACCATTGGTATCGCTGTCTGGCACTCTGCAGGTTTCTGAACGGTCGACGGTAAAGGCGTTTGAGAAAGCTATCCAGAAGGAAAATTTTTTCCGAAAAAGCACTTATCCCCCTCCCGCCGGCGGGCTCTGTGTAATCCTTTTGTGCAAAAGGGGGGAAAGTGCAAAGGCCGATCCCGTCCAGGGCCGCAATGGGTATCGGTACGAGGGATCGAATTGCACGGAATGCAAGATTTTGCAAAAGATTGCAGCGATTCTAATTAGCGCCGCGTGTAGGCAGGATTAGGGTGGTCTGCTTGGAGCCCACGGATTACAAGGGTAGGGGCTTTGAAAAACCTAAGATTTACCTCTTTTTCTGTTTTGTTTGGGTCGCATCATTGAGTTTCCGGAATCTATTTGGAGAGGCAGATTATTAACCGAAAGCCACAGGAATTGGGGCTGCGGGTGGTTTGCGATTTTCAAAGTTCAGCATTGGTCAAACGCTTGGAGGGCAGCTCAATGGCAACTAATCTCCACGCAATTGAGGAAAATCATGGAAACCGTCCAAGCCCCTTGCACGGGAGACTTGGACGTAATATGTGGGATTGAATAGTTAATAATCCGTTGGTAACTAAATTGCGCGAGCAAACTCTCTCCGATAATAATCGTCGGCGTTTGTTGAGATATATGCAGTTGGGTTGTCTGCAAAGAGACTCAAAGCAATATTTACCAAGATGGTGTTGTTTTTTAAAATTGTGCTAGTGGACATTGTATAAGTGTATGAAAGGAGAAAGAGCGATACATACTCTAAGAGGTGTCCTTGAATGATTTTTTCTTGACAAGTTCCAAGGGCGGCGTGGTGAACGTTTTTCATTACCTCGCACATGCTGGGTAAGCCACTAGCGAGTCGATGGAACTCCGATTTAGAGATCGGGAACATTGAACCTCCATCAATGTTCAAACCTTTGGAGTTTTTCTTTCCGGGAAATATAGATTTTCCATTAATATGCGCAGCAGCATTCAGTGCGCTCAATTTGGCAAGTCGGCGTAAGGCTCGCCTCAATTTTGTCGATGCAAGATCTATTACGCCTGCGTCAGAAGCAGTGGAAATGTTAAGCGTGTTTAGTATCAGCGCTTCTGTCCAGAAATCATTCTCCCAGCTATAGCCGTAGGTTAATATGAGTTTTGGCTTTTCTAAAGGACTAACAAGTAAGCCGTCGTAATCGCGATCGACGATGACCAAGGAGTCTGGTATGGAAGATTTTATGATTTTCTCATGGTAACCAAGGGCACTCTTTCTATTTCCCGTAAGCTTTACCTTAACCTTTCTACCCTTGAGGTATTCCGAGCATAAAGCGTTGTAAAATTTGGTATCAGGTCTAGTGGGGTCTTCGATTGGTAGCTGAGTTAATAGCCGCCCCTCTACATAAAGTGTTAAGTCAGCACCAAAGAATCGACCAAAATTTTTAAGACCGCTCCGGGTACGAGTGAATTTCATGCCAGAATCTCTTCCATGTCTATTATTTTATCTTCGTGGATACCTACAACATCAGGGGAATGTGTAGCGAAGATTATCTGTGCGTTAGAATTCAATTGCGATATCGCAGAGGTGAGCTGTTCTTGCCAGTATACGTGCAGAGAAAGTTCTGGTTCGTCAGCAATGTATATGGATGGTGTCGATTGCTGTAAGAGTGCCTCTCCTAAAATAATCAGTAGTTGTTTTTCTCCAGATGATAGCTCTTCAAGAAGAATATCTTTTCGTTTGGCTTGCTTTGAGATTCCTTTAACTTCAGTGCTGAAAGTGATCTCGTTCTTTTCGGAGAGTGAAATTTTTTTCCGCCCTTCCAGCAATACGTTGATGATCTCTATAAACGAATCTCTCGGTTTAAATATCTCTGTTTTCTTGGCTTGAAGCTCTTCGTAGTCTGCGACGAGAGAATGTGCGCGCCACGCATTATAGAGAGTTGCGAAATCATCTACTGCAACCGCGTGGCTGTTTATCCTGGTAGTTTCAATGGATTTGGTTAACTTGTCAAAATGGATCTTTAATTTTTGGTTGTAGTGCCTTGGTTCTACACCTAGTACTTGAAAGATTTCGCCCAGAGTCGCTCGTTCTTGCTCGAGGTCTAATTTTTTGGCAAAACTAAATACCGACTCAACACGATCTGGTGTTAAAACAGATAGGAAGCTTTTTCTTTGGAACTCTAATGTATGGTCAGCATATTTTTTGGTTAGGGTTGAGAAGTAGCGAACTAAGCTGTTGTTAAGGTCTCTGAGCTTTTGGTCGATTGCTGGTACGAATTTCCGATCTTCATGCAATCGTGATTCATCACTGTGGCGATGCACTGATAGCCAAGATACTTTAATTAATGAATTTAGGCTTTCACGAATGTCGGCAAAGCGTTCCCTGAAAAGTCGCTCTCTCATAACTCGTGGTGGCGCGCCTCTATAAAAACGCTCATGCTCGAGGGCATCAACATCATAGTTGACTGGGACGTCCTTGGAAGATTCCCTCATCGCGTAATTTATATCGCAATAAGGTAGACCCTCTTTTTGAGTTTTAACGACTTCAACAGATGGGTTTTTACGTTTACCTGCTTCTTTGAAAACAATAGTGACTTTTTCAAAATCTATTCTGTCAAGTCTTTCGAAGTCAACGGTTAAAACCGCTGCAAGTAGATTGATTACTGTAGTTTTTCCAGTGCCGTTACGCCCGATTATAAAGTTGAATTGATCATCCAAGTTAACACTAATGGTGGGGGCGTGACCCCAAAGTTTTTCGATTGTGAAAGATTTGATGAGGTGCACCATTCACTCCTTCGATTGGCTAATATTGGGTGGCTGCAAAATGACATCATGCCGGAAAACGGTTTGAATGTCGCGTAGTGAAATCCATGGCATTTCATCCCTTGGGGGACCTCTCAAACGCCACGATACCGGCTGTTTGGCCCTCCGCATTCCGTGCATTAGCGATCGGATTAGATAGGCCGCTATGTAGAGCCTCGCAGCTACTGCAGTCAGTCTTTTTCGTTCATGATCAGCCTGGCAATACCCTGCTTAATAAAGCCTGCATTTTCGCCTATTCGCTCGAGAGCACCGCGAGCGTTCTCCCCGACAACATCGTATCCACGCTGTTCCGATAGGAGTACCAACTCCATCAACGCGGCTTCTAACGCGAGCTGATTTTCATAGATTTTTTCGAGAACTATTGGGAGGGAATATTCGCTGGCCATGCGCTCGACTCCATTGGTGAAGAAGGAAGCATAGCAGGGGCCTGAGGGGTAGGAATTCAGTTCGAGGCTGGGAAAAAGGTAATTTTGGTAAGTCAGTGCGAAAAAAACGCTGCAGCCCTTATAGAACGTGGCTTTGAGGTATTACCTTTGAAGGTAATATTTGGTAAGGCTGGAGGTAATATTTCAGCAACTCATTGATTTTAAAGGGTTTCGTAGGTGAGTGAAATTACTACGACTAAGGGTAATTTTCTAACCTGTCTATTACCATATTATTACCTTTGCCAATCCTCAATAAGATACTGATTCTATTGGGTTTTTTTGAGGATAAAAAAGAAAATTACCAAAATTACCTTTTTCCCAGGGGTCAACCTGAAAACGGGGGAAGGCGAAAAAGGGGGAGATCGGCCGGCTTTCCTTGCATGCGGTCTAACTCTCACAAAGCTCGCCTGAGCCGACGATAGACAGTGCCAGGATTGGAGCCGAGAACCGCTGCTTAAAATTTGCTAACGCAGTCGGCAGAGGGGATGGGACAAGGAGGTAGAAGAACAGAGCTGGTACGCAAGTGGTACGCGGGATGATGGCAACGCGTTTGGGCCTTTATTTGCGGGAGGTAAAAATGGAGTCAGTCCGATCCATCATGGGGGCGACGGAGAAACGGCGGGAGAGTGGGGCGGGTGTGGCGGTGATTGGGGGCATTGGGGGTACGGAATCGGTGTGGCTGGGAGGTGGGGGAGTTTATCAGGAATGGGGAGGTGGGGCTTGGGAGCATCGGAAGAGCGGGCTGGCAGGTCTTGAGGCTGGTAAATAAATCAGTCCCCATTTCTTTTTCATTTCTTTTGGAGGGTCGCATGCAGGTAGAAGCGGTGATTGACGTAGCTCTTCTCGTGATCGATCATTGTGCTTAATCGTGCAGCAAGGATGAGAAAATGTATTGGATTGAAATCTGCACAGACGGTAGCTACGTCTACGGCGAGCGTGAATACCCCATCCCATGTGAGGGAATTGTTCAGCTGGAAGCGAATGAGCCAGAGCGTTCAGGGAACGAATGGGCAAAAATTATCATTCCGTTTGAGATAGAAACAGACCATGGGTACTTCTATTGGGAAGTTGAGATAATCGAGTATTTTGAGAAGGATGTTGCAAGCTACTTAGGAGCCTCAATTAAGCGGTACCCAGCAGATGTCTTCCTGAAGGACGAGGTAACGTTCACGTTACAAGACGGTTGGCTGAGTCCGAAGAGAATCCCTCCTAGACTTAAAGCCGTGAAGGGCTAAAATGCGCCTCGACTAAGAGACTACGTTCACCATGATTGACGCAGTAGACCTATTTTGTGGCGCCGGCGGCTTAACCGCAGGCATGAGAAACGCCGGCATTACCGTGCACGCAGGCTACGATATTGAGCGCCAGTGCGAGTTTGCGTATAGCGAAAATAATGGTGCGGCATTCGTAGCTAAAGACGTTAAGAAGGTATCCAGCGACGAGCTGAACGCATGGTACGAGCGTGGTGAGGGTGCTTATCGACTGCTTGCCGGATGTGCGCCATGCCAGCCTTTTTCTAGTTACAATCAAGGAAAAGACACTAGCAGCGACCGCAAGTGGCCATTGCTGTATCACTTCGCTCGTTTAATTCGTGAAGTTCAGCCCGAATTGGTCACGATGGAAAATGTGCCTGATGTTACTAAACATAAAGTTTATAACGATTTTGTTGAGAGCCTTGAAAAACAAAATTATAAAATTTGGGCAAATAAAGTATCCTGCGTAGAGTATGGCCTTCCACAACAGCGGCGGCGTCATGTTTTACTGGCGTCTAAGTTAGGGGAAATAGAACTCATACCCCCTACTCATTTGGGGCAACCCGTCAGTGTTATGGATGTTATTGGAGGACTTCCAAGAATAGCCGCCGGTGATTGCGACCCTGATGATCCGATGCATCGTTCGGCTACTCTCACTCCCATCAATATGCAGCGCATTCTACATTCTCGTGAGGGAGGAACATGGCGTGATTGGCCTGCACATCTTGTAGCCGCTTGTCATCGTAAAGAGAGTGGTAAAACTTACGGTAGTGTATACGGAAGAATGAAAGCGGAAGAGCCAAGCCCCACGATGACAACGTTATGTTACGGGTTTGGCAATGGACGATTTGGGCACCCACAGCAAGCTCGAGCGATATCACTTAGAGAAGCGGCGATTCTTCAGTCTTTCCCTAGAAATTATCAGTTTATGAAGCCTGATGAGATTACCTTTAAAACGGTAGGGCGAATGATCGGTAATGCAGTGCCTGTTCGTTTAGGCGAAGTTATAGGCGAAAGTTTAATGAAACATGTCAGAGATTACGAAGCTGCGGTGCTTCGAAACCAAAATATAGCTTAAGCCGATCTTTTAGAATGTTTAACTCCCGTGTTTCGCATTCCCAGACTATGATGACACGCCAGCCCAACTCCGAAAGTTGGGCTTCATTTTTTTTATCGCGCGCGATGTTGGATTGAAATTTGTCTGACCAAAAATCCTGCCTGGTCTTGGGAATTGATGCGTATCGACAATATTGATGTCTGTGCCAAAAACAACCATGTACAAAAATGACGGTACGATGTCGGGCTAAAACTATGTCGGGAGTACCCGGTAGAGATTTCTGATGAATTCGAAATCGCAGGCCTTGTGCATGAAGTGCCTTTCGTACAGCGAGTTCAGGCTTTGTATTGGCGCGCCTTACGGCGCGCATTTTTTTTGAGTGTTCACTCAAAACTTTTGACGAGTTTTCCAATTTTATCTACCTTGGAGCTCGCATCCAGATATTCTCTATAACCCTCTTGAGCGCTGGTCACCAAATTCTGGAATTGAACAACCCTTCCTTTAATTGATTCAAGCTGGAGTCTGACGTAATCAGTTTGTTCAATGTCATCGTCCTCTTTGAGTTTTGTTCCAAGAACGAAAATAAATTCATAAGGTTCATTGTGTCTCTGCCTTTCGCGCAGGCATTTAATGAGAGCGTTCTTGTATTTGCGCCCTTGCTCAATCAATTCGTCAACCGAAACTTTTCTATCGGGGCGCTTTAGCTCAATAATGACGTGCTTACCAGATATAGTTCTATATTTTATATCGACGCGCCCTCTGATCTCTTCGAGTGTCAGGTCTGCTTTGATCTTTTCGAATTCAGCATTTACAGGTTTCTCAATAATTTCTGAACCTGAGACTCTTTCCCATGAAGGGTCAATCAACCAAAGATGATTAAAAAGGAATTCTTGAAGCGTCTTTTCTAAATCGTTAGCCTCTATTTTTGTAAGAAATGCTTTAATGACATCAAGTCTACCCAGCACAATGTCACGGTAGAGGGACGCCTCAACAGCTTCAAGGTCGGCTAGTAGCGGAAGAAGGGCGGAAGCGCCTACTGTCACAGCATTGGATAACTCGCTGGCGTTGCCAGTCAGTCGCAGACGTTCAAATCCGAGAACGGCGTGCTTTAACAGGATTTTTTCCTCTTCGGGATCTTCGTAATCTAATGCGACAATACGACCAATTAGCTTTTCCGCTTGGTTTAATTGAACACCTTTGAGCGAACTGAACCACTCTGTGACAGCTGCATTGGTTACTTTCACTACCGCGACCCTGTCAAGGGGGCGCCATTCACTCCATTTTGCCTCAATTTTCGATAACGCGCTTTTCAGATAAGAAATAAGGAGCGCATAACGAGGATCATCCTCTTTGACGCGCTGACGGTCGCTGGTGGCGATATCATCTTGTGGAGTGCTGTCTAGAAAATCCGCTTCAATTTGTCCTACTAGATAGCTCATAAAATAGCGACCATCGTTGACGTCGCCAAGAATGTTCTCTTGGAATAGCCTGCCACGAGCCAGTATGACGATTACATTAAGATTTCCAGCGACAGACTCAAGGTCTTTAGGTTTATTTACTGTACCTATCCAACCTCTAACATTAATGCCCTCGGCCCATCCTTCCAGCCTACCTTCGAGAGTTGCTTCACGTTTTACGCCATTGACCCAGTCAGGTTTTTTCCAGTCGCCTATAGTCCACAAATATTGAAGTTTATCCAGATCGCCACGATCTCGGTTTGTTATTTCCCTAGGGTCTAAAGACTTCCCGCTTATTTTGACAGTAAATTCAGAAGTTCCAACTACAGAAAAACGTCTCGCAAGACGTTGCGCTAGGTTTTCTACTCTGATTCGATCTTTCTTAAGGTCATAAAGACGGATGACTGTACCATTCGTTTCGGGACAGTGTGTAGGAGCTATAGGCTGAGGATGGTAGCTCTCAGGTTTTTTAGGGTTCCCCTGGTCATCTCTGTCGCTAGCGGCCTTCTTGATATCATTGACGTTCATTGATAGAGCACTTTTAGTGCCATTACACGTTGAGTAGACCTCAATAGATCCTGCGATAGAGAACGGAGCGAGCTTGCCAACCCCCTTTCGTCCCATTACGGGGCGCAAAAAAGGAGCAGGTGTTAGATCAACATCTCCTGCCCGCTTTTTATAACCTACACGTAAAAATTTGTTGTTGATATCCTCGACTTTCATACCAAAGCCATTGTCCGTAATGGAGATGAAGTTAAGGTCGGGGTCGACATGGATGTCGACAGTCGTTGCGTTGGCATCCCATGCGTTTGCAACAACTTCAGTTAGTACTGCTGGAACATTGCTATATAGATTTATACCTAGATGCTCAAGTACGTTCAAATCGATGGATAAGGTATATAGCTCGGTTGTGGAAGGGGCGATATGTAACTCGGCGGGTTCCATTCTTGTAGCTTCATTCATTTCCTTTTCTCCCGCTGTTATGTGAGGTGTTAGGTATTGTCTATGCGAAGATTTCGCTGCGTGCTTCGGATACTGGCTATAGCCCGTCACTGGCTGTAACCCCTTCACTGACGGTGGTCGGCGGTTCTAAGCGTAAGAAACCATATAGCACAGCGATTGGCTGTCAGGCCACTGCTGCTCGGCGTAGATTATCGACTTTTATTGCGAAAGCTTGATTTTCGATGATAAGCGTTCGCATTGCAGCTCGAATCGGCCCTTTCTGAATGTTCGTTTACGGCGGGAAAAGTGATCAGGCGGCAATGATCCCGAAACGGTTTTAGTCAATTGAGCTTAGCCCCCATTTTTCCCTTCAGCCTGGCCAACACTTGCTCGGAGGTCCCAGCGTTCTTGCTAATCGCCCGCAATGCACTAAGACCGTTGACCCCAGGTTCAGCCCCCACCTTGTCATGGACAGCATGAGGAGTCAGCGCCAGAGCTGTCTCTAGACCAAGCTGACTCTGGTCAATTCTTCCCTGCTCATAATCGGATAACGAATACTCGTCTGACATCACCGGCTGCTAACGAAGGGGATGAGCCTCGTACCAGTACTGCTTTGAGTGGGAAAGTAATTGAATGCTTAAAAGTTGCTACAAAGCAACGCGCAACGAGACCTATAGCCAAGCGGCCCGGGGAGCAAGTAGGCGGCTATGCCCAATCCATCATCGGTCCGATCGAAACTTTGTAGTAGAACAAGCGCTTCACGAGTCACAAATCCCTGAGCTTGTTTAAATAAGTATTGTTGTAGTCATCCAAACCCTACACATCCTTGCGCCACCCCCTACACCTAAGACAGAATCCGCCGGCTTGTGCGTCTAGCCCGTGGCTTTTATCGTTCTCGGGTCACTGAAAACCAGTGATCGGGTTTGGTAGCCCGCTTCGTTCTAGACTCATGGCGTCACCGTATGCAGCCCTTTTGCAGGGCTCGGATTTCATGGTGGTCATGCGTGGGGCTCATTCGTGGGCGCCGGGTTCTAGTGCGACCGGTCTACCAACCCGCGTATGGCCGCCACCCAACGTTTGGTAGCGAAGGGTGATGGTT